>ERZ795031.1264-NODE-1264-length-26785-cov-6.231201_pt1 | contig 26785 bp, 26 predicted proteins | sample MGYA00375123_ERZ795031 | MGnify/ENA primary metagenome ERZ795031 (study PRJEB30166, sample SAMN05720159) | activated sludge metagenome | isolation source: anaerobic digester from wastewater treatment plant | place: USA | collected 2015-04-21 ...
AGTGGTTTTGCTTTTCAAGGCAATCGCGTTCCGGGCGCTTATAAAAGTGATGGAACATTAAAAGACAATGGGGTCATTCTTTACATCACCGAAAACAATAAAAATTCGGTTTCTATGACGGTTACCGGAGCCAGCTCCAATCCTTGTGTCGGATTACAAACTATTTTGGATGGTTTTAAAAAGGAAAAGACAATCGTCCCCTATCGGTTCGATTGATTGGGCAAATTACTGACCTTGATTATATGTTGAATGGTGATATTGTGATCGAGAACAGCAATAATGCTTCGGGATCTATCACTTTTGAAGGAATTGGCGATGATGCGGTGGCTGATGGTTGGGGTCTACGTTTAAAGAGCGCATCCAATGTCGAAGTCAGGAATATTGGATTTATGAATTGCGACAGTGGTGAAGGCGATGATATTGGGCTGCAACAAGATAATGATCATATCTGGGTTCACAACTGCGATTTTTTTTATGGACAAGCTGGCAGTGATGCCGATCAAATTAAAGGAGATGGAGCGCTCGACTGTAAAAAATCAACTTATGTTACTTTTTCTTATAACCATTTCTGGGACAATGGGAAATGCAATTTGTTAGGTTTAAGTGAAGGTACTACTTCCGGCCTTTACATTACGTATCATCACAATTGGTACGATCATTCCGATTCGCGGCATCCTCGTGTTCGTTATTATTCTGCTCATATTTACAACAATTATTATGATGGCAATGCAAAATACGGAGTCGGAGTAACGACTGCAGCTTCTGTTTTTGTTGAAGGAAATTATTTCCGTAATTGCAAATATCCAATGCTGATTTCAATGCAGGGTACTGATGTTTATCAATCCGAAGGAACATTCTCGAGTGAAGATGGAGGTATGATAAAAGCTTTCAATAATTACATGACAGGACAAAGTAGATTTGTTCCTTATGGAAGTTCCGATTTTGCAAATTCAACCGTTGATTTCGATGCTTATGTTGCCGCCTCAAGAAATGAAACAGTTCCTTCTTCAGTGAAAACAAAGCAAGGTTCGAATACTTATAATAATTTTGATACGGATGCTTCGGTCATGTATTCATATACAGTAGATTCGCCGGATGGAGCAAAAGAGAAAGTTATGCAATATGCTGGTCGAGTAAACGGAGGTGATTTGAAATGGACTTTTAATAACTCAGTTGATGACACATCTTACGCTGTAAATTCAGGATTGAAATCGGCGCTTACAAATTATGAAACTACTTTAGTCTTCGTGCAGGGAGAAAGCACTTTTTCTGGCAGTTCACAAACTTTGACTGTAACTGGAGATGTCAATCAAATTGTAACATTAGGAAATGCCATCAGCAATATTATTTTCACTTGGGGAGGTGATGCAACAGATGCAACGGTATCCGGTTTACCTGCTTCTGGAATCAGTTTTGTAAAAGACGCTACTGCCAAAACTATTACCATTTCCGGCACACCAACAGCCACAGTTTCTTATATCGTCACAACTTCAGGAACTGCAGGAACTCCTGCCAGTATTTCCGGTGTTATTACCGTTAACAATGGCTCTGGTTCAACAGGTGCGATGATTCATAATTTTACCACCGATGGCAAAAACAGTACTTTCTATTCCATTACTGGAAATTTGTCAACAAGTTATGGTACTGTAACTTATCAGGGTTTAACTTTGACTCAATGTCTCAAAATGGAATCAAGTACCAATATTAGCTTTACAACTACTTCTGTAGCAACCTTAACGCTGGTCTTTAACTCTGATTATTCGGGTACCATTAAAATTGATGGGATCACTTATACTCCTTCATCAACAAACGGAATTGTTACCATTTCTTCGCTTCCTGCCGGAACTCATACGATTTTAAAAGGAAGCGGATCCAGTTATTTATTCTACATGAGTACAGTTTACGATACTTTTTCTGGAATAAGTAATACAGCTCATTCAACTTATATTCAGCTTTATCCAAATCCTGTAAACAATTTATTGATTATCAATTCAAATGAAAAAGTGATGAAAGTCGAAATCGTTAGCATTTCAGGCCAAATAATTAAGCATTTAAATGGAAATATCTCAAGCATTGATTTGAGCCATTTGACTAACGGCAATTATATTATAAAAATACATACGCAAAGTGGAATAAAGACGAAACTGGTTGTGAAGAATTAGGTTTTTATTTTGGGCACATGGCAGAGAAGAATATTTAAAACAATATTCATTGCTTGTGCTCTCTTTCAATAGAATTTAATTTTTTTATCATGAAATTTTCTTATTCAATATTGTTTTTTTGTGTCACTGCTTTTTGTTTTTCCGTAAAGGCTCAAACGGTAATGATAGACGGTGTTCCTCGAGATACCAGTTATACAGTTTACAGCACTTTTATCAAGTTGAAAAAGCAGTATCCTTTTATCCGTCCCGTCGAAACAAAGATTTCTGATGATTTAGCTTGCTACGAAAACATTCCGTATAAAACTATTTCAACGGAAAGAAAACTTACATTGAATATCTATCGACGAAAAGGGAACGAACTTTTACCGGTCGTATTAATGATTCACGGTGGAGGATGGAATTCCGGTTCACCTGCATTACAGAAAGCAATGGCCTTCAATTTGGCTCGAAAAGGTTTTGTTGCGATAACAGTCGAATATCGTCTTATTCCCGAAGCAATATTTCCTGCTGCAGTGGATGATTTGGAAGATGCCGTAAAATGGATCGTTGAAAATGCAGGAACTTACAGAATCAATCGGGATAAAATTGCTGTTTCGGGATGCTCGGCCGGTGGTCAGTTAGCAGCCTTGATTGGAACAAAAAATAAGGATAAATTGATTAAAGCCGTTATAAACATTGATGGAATTTCAACCTTTATCGATAAGGCTACGATTGATAGGGCTGAAAAAGCTCGAACTTCAGGTGATAAGATGCCGGTTGATGCCTTGTGGCTGGGTGGAACTTTTTCGGAAAGCCCCGATAATTGGAAGGCTGCTTCAGCGCTAACTTGGGTGAATAAAAATTCAGCTCCTGTCTGTTTTATCAACAGTTCCATCCCACGTTTTCATAATGGCAGGGACGAACATATCCGAATGTTGGACAGTTTAGGCATTTATTCCGAAGTTCATGTTTTTGATAATTCTCCTCATTCTTTTTGGCATTTTCATCCGTGGCAATTATCAACTGTCCAGTACGTTGCGAACTTTTTGAATAAAATTTTTGACAAATCTTCCAACGCAATCGATCACTCGAAATATGATATAGTCGTTGCTCAAGACGGCAGTGGTGATTTCAAAACTGTTCAGGAAGCCATCAATGCCGTGCCCGATTTTCGCAAAAGGGAAACCCGCATTTTTATACGCAACGGATTTTACAGGGAAAAAATCATTATTCCGGAAACGAAGGATTCGTTGACCCTGATTGGTGAAGATAGGAATAAAACGATTCTGTCGTACAATAATTTTGCTTCAAAATCAAGCGGATTTGGCGATCAACTTGGAACTTCCGGTTCGGCAAGCGTTTATATTTGTTCGCCCAATTTTATGGCCGATAATTTAACTTTCGAGAATGCAGCCGGACCGATTGGTCAAACAGTTGCAGCTGTTATTCGAAGTGATAAGGCACGTTTCATCAATTGTAAATTTTTAGGATTCCAGGACACACTTTATCCTCACAAAGACGACAGCAGACAATATTACAAAAATTGTTACATCGAAGGGACGGTAGATTTTATTTTTGGCTTTTCCACTGCTTATTTTGACTCATGTGAACTTTACTGCAAAGAAAGCGGATTTGTTACTGCAGCTGCAACACCTCAAGAAAGTAACTATGGATTTGTGTTTTATCGTTGTAAAATGAAAGGTGATAATCCGGCTTCATTTTATTTGGGAAGGCCTTGGAGGCCTTATGCAAAAGTGGCTTTTATCGAATGCGATATGACCAACGTTATAAAACCGGAAGGTTGGGACAATTGGGGTAAAGTTTCCAATGAAAAAACGGCTCAATTTTCGGAATATCAAAATTCGGGTGAAGGCGGAAATTTATCGAATCGTCGTGTGAAATGGTCGAAAACGCTTTCATCCCGACAAGTTAAAAATTTCGACAAGGAAATAGTACTCGGGAAAGATTTTTTTGAAAAAAAGGAAGATTTTCATTCAAACACAAAGTAAAATGTTCAAAATCAGTCGCTCAATATCTTTAATAGTTTTTCTATTGCTTATTCAGAATATTTATTCGCAGTCAGTTACTGTCAGAAATCTATCCAATAATGAGTTAAAGGATTTTATGGTGGAAATTTCTGTAAAAAAATTGCCTTTGTCTATTGGTAATTACTATGTAGTTTCAAAAGAAGGCGTTCAATTGCCGGTGGAAATTGTGTCCGATATATATGGAGAACAAAAAGCAGTTTTTTCGATAGAAAAAATCGAACCAAATGCAACTTTAAATTTCAGTTTTCATCGTGGTCAAGCTGAAAATTATCCCAAACGTACGTATGCGGAAATTGCCCACAAAATTGGAGGTCAGTTTGTAAACGGAAAATATCAGGGCGAATTTTCCTGGGTAAAACCCAATTTTATGCGTTTACCCGGAAATTTTAAAGATCATTCCTATTTCATAAAATACGAAGGTGCCGGCTGGGAAAGTGACAAGGTGGCTTATCGTTTTTATCTTGACCAGCGAAATGCACTTGATGCCTTCGGTAAAAAAACGCCTGGTATTGTTTTACCTGCTGTGGGTGTGGATGGTTACGACAATTATCATAAAATGGCAGTATGGGGAATGGACGATATGGAAGTTGGCAAGTCGCTGGGTATTGGCAGCATTGCATATTGGGATGGTGAAAAAGCTTCCAGATTGGAAAAACGCGACAGTTTGGTAAGTTGTGTGATTTCTGATGGAAAAGTTCGATCTCAAATAAAAACCATTTATTACGGTTGGGAAAATTCCTCCAATAAAGTTAATCTTACATCACTAATAACCATTGATGCCGGACATAGAGCTTCACATATGGAATTGAAAATTGATGGTAAATTAGACAATCTTACCACCGGAATTATTAAGTTGAAGAATACTGAAATAATTGTGCCAACATCCAACGACAGTGAATGGACGTACTTCGCCACTTTTGGCTGTCAGAGTATGAATAACGACAATATGGGGCTGGCAGTTTTTTATCGAAAAAAACAATTGAAATTCCAGAGTGAAGACGAGTTAAATCATGTAATAGTTCTTACACCCGATAATGGTTATGTTGAGTATTATTTCATGGCCACATGGGAAAAAGAATGGCAACCCATTATGGATAAAACATCGTTTTTAAATGCCATCGAAGACGAACTAAACTGCCTAAATCAAAAAGTATCAATAAATGTTCGTAAAAATTGAAATTCATATCAACTTCTAAAAACTATATTACTTGTTTTTATAATTTTATTTGTTAATATTTTAAAAAAGATTTGATGTACTTATTAAAACGGGAATATTTTTATAACTTTGTGTGCGCACACAGTTTCAATTTTTACAGAAAATAATCTTTTAAAACAGAATAATATGCAAAGTTTTATTAACGATGATTTTTTACTGCAAAGTGATGCAGCAAAAGAGCTTTATCATCAGCATGCCGAACATCAACCGATAATAGATTATCATTGCCACCTGAATCCCGAATACATTGCCAATGATCATCAATTCGACAATCTGGGACAAATCTGGCTCGAAGGCGATCATTACAAATGGCGTGCAATGCGGTCAAACGGCATCGATGAAAAATATTGTACCGGAAAAGATACTTCCGATTGGGAAAAATTTGAAAAATGGGCTGAAACGGTTCCTTATACGATGCGCAATCCACTTTATCACTGGACTCATTTGGAGTTGAAACGGGCTTTCGGAGTGGACAAACTCTTGAGTTCCACTACAGCAAAAGAAATATTCGATATTTGCACTGCTAAGTTGCGTACAAAAGAATATTCGGCTCGTGGTTTAATGAAAAAATTCAATGTTGAGGTTGTTTGCACGACCGATGATCCGATTGACAGTTTGAATTATCACAAAGCTATAAAAGATGAAGGTTTTGGTATCAAAGTTTTGCCGGCATGGCGCCCCGACAAAGCAATGGCTGTGGAAAATCCGGTTGAATATCGGGAGTATGTCGAAAAGCTTTCGGAAGTTTCAGGTGTTGCCATTTATAAATTCGATGATTTGTTGCAGGCTTTGAGGGTTCGTCATGATTTCTTTGACAGCGTTGGTTGCAAACTTTCCGATCACGGCATTGAAGAGTTTTATGCAGAACCGAGAACACAATCGGAAATTAATAATATTTTCAACAAAGTGTATGGAGGCAAACAATTGACCAACGAAGAAATTCGCAAGTTCAAATCGGCCATGCTGTATGAAGGGGCTATTATGGATTGGGAAAAAGGTTGGACGCAGCAATTTCACTACGGAGCTCTTCGCAACAACAATTCCAGAATGATGAAACTGCTCGGACCCGATACCGGCTTTGATTCCATTGGCGATTTCACTGTTGGAAAAGCCATGAGTGCATTTTTCGATAGTTTGGATGTTGCCGGAAAACTTGCAAAAACAATCATTTACAACTTGAATCCGCGTGATAACGATTTGGTTGCTACCATGATTGGAAATTTTCAGGATGGTACTGTTCCGGGAAAAATGCAATTTGGGTCTGGATGGTGGTTTCTCGATCAGAAAACAGGCATTGAAGCCCAATTGAACTCACTTTCCAATATGGGATTGCTGAGTCGTTTTGTTGGAATGTTGACCGATTCTCGAAGTTTTTTGTCTTATCCGCGACATGAGTATTTCCGTCGCATTCTTTGCAATGTGATAGGTAATGATGTCGAAAACGGCTTACTTCCTGCTTCCGAAATGAATTTCTTGGGGAAAATGGTAGAAGATATTTCATATATGAATGCAAAAACATTTTTTAACTTTTAATCAATCGAATCAAATGAAATTAGAAAAATATAGCTTTGGCGTCGGTGACAGATTTTCGCACCAGGGAAAAGCGCAATTGAGAGCTTTGATGAAAGCCAATGAAAAGGGATTGAACATAATTCCTGTGTGGAATAAATCCAATCGAGAACACACGTATGTTCATTCACAGCCGAAAGATACACGAGTAGAAGCCGATAATGCCGTAAAAGCTTTGAATTATAAAGGATCTTATTTTGTTGATGCAGACCATATCAATTTAAGTACGGTTGAACCGTTTGTTCCTGTATCCGATTTTTTTACGCTCGATGTGGCTGCGTTTATTGGCAAAGAAAGCAGTTCGGAAGATGTGAACCAATTCATCGCTTCGTGCAGTAAATACATTGGAGATATTAAAATTCCGGGAATCAACGAAACTTTCCATGTTTCAAAAGAATTGTTGGAAAGTATTGTCCACAATTTTTTAGCTGCAACCCAACAGGCGTCTGAAATTTATACTTATCTTAAAAAAGAAAAGGGCGCAGATAATTTCATAACGGAAGTTTCAATGGATGAGGTTGAATCTCCGCAAACACCAATAGAATTGCTTTTTATTCTAAAAATGTTGGCAGACAAAGGGGTTCCCGTTCAAACCATTGCTCCGAAATTTACCGGTCGGTTCAACAAAGGCGTGGATTATGTAGGCGATTTGGAACAATTTGCAAAAGAATTTGAAGAAGATGTGTTGATTATAGATTTTGCGGTGAAAGAGTTTGGACTTCCCGAAGAGCTGAAATTGAGCGTTCATTCGGGTAGCGACAAGTTCTCCATTTATCCCATTATGAGCCGAATCATTAAAAAGCACAACAAAGGTTTGCATCTTAAAACTGCCGGAACAACGTGGTTGGAGGAAGTTATCGGATTAGCAAAAGCCGGAGGTGAAGGTTTAACGGCATCAAAAAAAATTTATGCTAATTCCTATCACCGAAAAGACGAATTGTGTGCTCCTTATGCCGATGTAATAGATATTGATGAAAGTAAATTGCCAACTGTTGAAGAAGTCAACGCATGGGGAAGTGAGAAATTTGTAAATACGTTGCGTCATGATCAATCTTGTCCAGATTACAATCCAAATTTTCGTCAGTTAATCCATGTAGCTTACAAAGTTGCAGCCGAAATGGGAGATGAATATATTTCATTACTCGAAAAATATGAAGATATTATCGGACAATGTGTCGAAGAAAATATTTATGAACGTCATTTAAAAAGATTGTTCGATTTGTGATTATCATTTGAAAATAGAGAAAAATAATTTTATAATTTTGAAGCAACAATCTAAATAATAAATATCATGTACGAACTTTTTGACATTAAGGATAAAGTCATTGCATTTACTGGTGGAACCGGAGTCTTGGGAGAGTCGATGGTGAAATATCTGGCTTCACACGGAGCAAAAGTGGCTGTTTTGGCTCGGAGCAAGGAAAAAGGCGACAAACTCGTCGAAGAAGTGAAGGAAAAAGGAAATGAAGCCATGTTTTTAGTAACGGATGTTACCAATGAAACAATTCTGAAACAAAATGCGGAAGATATAATTGAGAAATATGGGAAAGTGGATGTATTGGTCAATGCTGCCGGTGGAAATATGCCCGGTGCTACTATTGGACCGAATAACAATATCTTCGATTTGAAACTCGACGATTTTCGTAAAGTAGTAGATTTGAATTTGATGGGTTCTGTGATTCCGACAGTTGTTTTTGCACAATACATGGTTAAAGCCAATAAAGGAAATATTATCAACTTTTCCTCAGCTTCGGCACTTCGTCCTTTAACCCGAGTGGCTGGATACGGAGCAGCAAAAGCAGCCGTTACCAATTTTACCAAATACATGGCGGGTGAACTGGCAACCAAGTTTGGTGAAAACTTCCGTGTAAATGCCATCTGTCCTGGATTTTTCATTACCGAACAAAATCGAACATTGTTGACTAATCCCGATGGCTCTTATACTGATCGAGGAAAAGCCGTGATTGCGCATACGCCTTTCCGCAGGTTTGGCGTCCCGGAAGATTTGTTGGGAACCATGCATTATTTGGTGAGTGATGCTTCCAAATTTGTTACAGGCACTGTTGCCATTGTTGACGGCGGGTTTGATGCTTTTTGCGTTTAATTTTCAGAACCGGAAAGTTTTTCAGAACATTTATTTGAAATTTAATTAAAAAAATAATATTGATTTATGTCGCTTCAATTAAGAAAAAAAGCAAAATATGCCTTGTTGACACCCACCAGCATGGGTGTTCGCATAACACCAGTGAATGGTCAGCCTGTTCACTGCAGCCAACTGTTCGAAATGCAGGCAACCAGTGCCGAAACCAATGTGGCAAGCATTTCTTCCTTTTTAGGACTTCCCGTCAAAGTGTTGACCACTTTTGTAAAGGACAGCCCGATTGCTTCGTTTATCAAATCCGATCTCCGTCGTCGAAACATCGATTTTGAAGGACCAGAAATTTCTCAAGGCGGCCCTTGGGGTTATCGTCATCAGTTCAATATTGCCGACAGCGGTTTTGGATTGCGTGGCCCGCGTGTACTCAACGACCGTGCCGGCGAAGTAGGACGTACGTTGAACGTGAAGGATTTTGATTTGGAACGAATTTTTTCCAAAGAAGGAGTTCAGATAGTCCATTTATCGGGATTGATTGCTGCTCTTTCGGCGGAAACGAGTAATTTTTGTCTGGAAATAGCACGTTATGCAAAAAAAGAGGGCACGCTAATTTCTTTTGATTTGAATTATAGGGCTACTTTTTGGAAAGGACGCGAAGCCGAATTAAAGACAACTTTTTCTGAAATCGCCTCATTGTCGGATATTTTAATCGGAAATGAAGAAGATTTCCAACTTTGTCTGGGAATAAAAGGACCGGCCGAAGGAGGCAAAGGTTTAGAAAATGCCATTGATTCCTTCAAGGAAATGATTCGGAATGCACAGACGGCATTTCCAAATGTCAGCGTTTTTGGAAATACACTTCGTGAAGTGGTCAGTGCTAATGAACATTTGTGGGGTGCTATTGTTTATAATGGAAAAGATTGGCAAGTCATTAAACCTCGACCCATTTACGTCCTTGACCGAATTGGTGGAGGCGATGGATTTGTTGGAGGCTTGCTTTATGGAATATTGAAAGGATGGAACATTGAACAATGTACGCAATTTGCATGGGCTAGCGGAGCATTGGCAACTACTTTCCTTACTGACTACGCACAACCGGCCGATGAAGAACAAATTTGGAGCATTTGGGAAGGGAATGCACGCGTAAAAAGATGAAAATGTTTGAATAGAGGGAAATTATCATTTGATGATTAAAAATATTGAAATTAAAAACGGAGAATATATGAAAAAATTAGCAGATATCGGTTTGATAGGATTGGCCGTCATGGGCGAGAATTTGGTTCTCAATATGGAGAGCAAAGGTTTTACTGTTGCTGTTTACAACCGCACAGTTGAAAAAGTGGATAAATTTATCAACGGACGTGGAGCAGGGAAGAATTTTATCGGCGCTCATTCATTGAAAGAATTGGTCGATTCCCTCGAACGGCCGCGCAAAGTAATGATGTTGGTGAAAGCGGGACAACCGGTGGATGATTTGATTGAACAGCTCATTCCGTTGCTGGATAAAGGCGATATTATCATCGACGGAGGAAACAGTCATTTCCCTGACACGAATCGTCGAACGAAGTATGTTGAAAGCAAAGGTTTGCTTTATATCGGCACTGGTGTTTCTGGCGGCGAAGAAGGTGCATTAAAAGGTCCATCGATGATGCCTGGAGGTTCTCCTGCAGCATGGCCTTACGTGAAAGATATTTTTCAGGCAGTGGCTGCAAAAGTAGAAGATGGAACGCCCTGTTGCGATTGGGTAGGTGAAAACGGCGCCGGACATTTTGTAAAAATGGTTCACAATGGCATCGAATACGGCGACATGCAAGTAATCAACGAAGCATACTTTTTAATGAAAGAACTGCTGGGTATGACCGATGATGAACAACATGAAGTTTTCAAAAAATGGAACACTGGCAAGCTCGATTCTTATCTGATTGAAATTACGAGAGATATTCTTGCATTCAAAGATGAAGATGGAACGCCGCTGGTAGAAAAAATTCTTGATACAGCCGGACAAAAAGGAACGGGAAAATGGACGGTGGATGCTGCGCTTGATTTGGGCATTCCGTTGACTTTGATTGGCGAATCGGTATTTTCACGTTGTCTGTCGGCTCAAAAAGATTTGCGTGTAGAAGCTTCAAAAGTAATCAGTGCTCCAAAGAAACAATTTAAAGGTGATAAACAGCAATTTATCGACGATTTGGAGAATGCCATTTATGCTTCTAAAATTGTTTCCTATGCACAAGGTTACGATTTGATGATGGAAGCTGCCAAAGAATACGGTTGGAATCTGAATTACGGAGGCATTGCACTAATGTGGAGAGGAGGATGTATTATTCGTTCTGTATTTTTGGGAGATATTAAAAAAGCATTCGATAAGAATCCCAATCTTCGCCATTTACTTCTCGATCCTTTTTTCAAAGAACAAGTAGAATCTGCTCAGGAAGGTTGGCGTAGAGTTTGTGCCATTGCAATGGAAAACGGTATTCCGGTTCCTGCTATGGCTTCAGCGCTTTCCTATTTCGACGGTTTCCGCACCGAACGACTGCCGGCAAATCTACTACAAGCTCAGCGCGATTATTTTGGCGCTCATACTTACGAAAGAATCGACCGACCGAGAGGTGAATTTTTCCACACCAACTGGACTGGAAGAGGCGGAGATACTGCTTCGACAACTTATAATGTTTAATAAAACTGTTTTTTGAATTTGACCACGTTCTGACAGATGCCTGAAAAGCTCTGTCAGAATTGTTTTTACACCATTTGTTTCAAGTTAAATTAATTTTTAATTGTTATTTGAAAAATACCTATCATGATGTATTTTGAAAAAGGTTCGGCAACTACCGACCTTACGTCTGAAGATTTGAAAAACGGACTTTACGAGGCATTGGAAAAGTTGGGCAATCGACAAAAAGTGCTGGCCATTCCGCCCGATTTCACACGCTATCCAAGTCACGCAGGAGAATTGACAGAATTTGCATGGCAATATTTCGGGGATAAATTGACGGATGTTTTACCTGCCTTAGGCACGCATACAGCCATGACCGATGAGCAAATTACCACCATGTTCAGACAAGTTCCCAAATCAATTTTTCGTGTTCATGATTGGCGGCATGATGTTGTTACGCTCGGTTATGTGCCCGGAGAATATGTTGCTGAAGTTACCGAAGGAGCTTTGAGTTTCGACTGGCCAGCTCAGGTGAATAAACTGCTGGTGGAAGGAAATTTTGATTTGATCCTTTCCATTGGGCAGGTTGTGCCACATGAAGTAGTAGGGATGGCCAATTACAATAAAAATATCTTTGTGGGAACAGGCGGTCAGGAAGGAATCAACAAAAGTCATTTTATAGGAGCGGTTTATGGCATGGAAAAGATGATGGGACGAGCCAACACACCCGTTCGAAAAGTATTTAACTACGCTTCGGAACATTTTGCCGCTCATTTGCCGATTGTTTATGTGCAAACAGTGGTAGCATTGAACAAAGAAACCGGAAAACTTCAGACTTACGGACTTTTCATTGGTGATGATTTCGAAGTTTTCGACAAAGCAGCCGGTTTATCCATGCAAGTAAACTTTGAAATGGTGGAAAAGCCCTTAAAAAAAGTATTAGTTTGGCTTGATCCTGCTGAATTCAAAAGCACTTGGCTCGGGAATAAAGCGATATACCGAACCCGCATGGCCATTGCCGATGGCGGGGAACTGATTGTGTTGGCACCAGCATTGAGGGAATTTGGCGAAGACAAGGAAATTGACCGATTGATCCGAAAATATGGTTATTTTGGAACGCCAAAAACTTTGAAAGCAACCAATGAAAATGAAGAATTACAACAAAATCTGAGCGCAGCTGCCCACTTAATTCATGGTTCTTCCGAAGGACGATTTACCATTACCTATTGTCCTGGCAAAAATCCTGAAAATTTGACCAAAGAAGAAATTGAAAGTGTTGGTTTTCGCTGGGGCGATATTGACGAAATTTCGGAGAAATATTACGTATCTACACTTAAAGAAGGGTGGAACGTAATGCGCGACGGCGAAGAGATTTTTTACATTTCCAATCCGGCGTTGGGACTTTGGGCGCACAAAGAAAGATTTCGGTAATTCTTTTTTTTGAAATTTTCAGCGTTTCAACCCAAACGGAAGTTACGTTTTCAATAACATCCGGTTGATTGATTGATTGATTGATTGGTTGATTGATTGATTGATTATCAGGCTACTATAAGCACACTCTTTCAGAACTTGCAATTTATACAACTCAAAAAAAAATTAACAAGATCAGATGCTGAATGCATCAATATTTGGCAAAACAAATTTATTACGAGAATAAATCTTAATCGTGCGATTTTTTGCGTTGTATGGCATCTCTGATATGGACGGCCAGCTCATATTTTTCTTCATTAACGGCCATTGAAAGCAATTCTTCCAGTTCGCTCAGCGAAAGCGTATCCAATTCCTGATCGGACAATTCGTCGATATTTTCTTCATTGGCGGTTGTTTCTTCCGTTTCGTTTTCTTCTACAACAACACCGACAATATCCAGAATATCCGATTTGATGTATATGGGACTGTTGCATCTAACTGCTAAAGCTACGGCGTCAGAAGTTCGTGCGTCAACTACCAGTATTTTGTCATCTTTAAGAATGTGCAATTCAGAGTAAAAAACATCATTTATCATATCGCTAATCAACACTTTAACCAGTTTGGCTTCAAACACGTCTAAAATAGTTTTAATCAGGTCGTGGGTGAGCGGGCGGGGGAGTTTTTTGTTGTTGAGCTTCAATGCAATAGATTGCGCTTCGGGTTCGCCAATCATCACCGAAAAACGTCGGTTGCCCGATTCTTCACTTAGTACCAAACCATAAGTGCCAACCACATTTTGGTTGTAAACCAATCCGGCTATTGTTAATTTTATTTCTGAATCCATACAAACTATTTAATATATAATTGATTGTGAATATGAATTTTATCATTAATCATGGAAACTACTTTTCTTTCCTGATGACAAAGATACAGAATTTTTTAATTTTTTAAGGAACGAGCCGATAAATTGTGGTATGTATTTGTAAAAGGTTTAATTGGTTTGCCACTTACAAATTCGATAATTATATGTAAATTTGACCTCAGTTTTCACAACATTAAAATCGTTATTTTTTTAATGTTTATCAATCAAGTATTTATGCATAAATCTTCAAATATAGTCATCAAAAATAAACGAGCCAATTTCGAGTATGAAATCCTCGATCGTTATGTAGCCGGTATACAATTATTTGGAACCGAAATTAAATCTATCAGAAACGGGAAAGCAAGTCTGGTTGATACTTACTGTATTTTTATCAACAATGAGCTATGGGTTAAAAACATGCACATTGCTCCTTATTCTTTTGGTTCTTATAATAATCATGAAGCTCGCAGAGACCGGAAATTATTGTTAACTGCTCAGGAGTTGAAACGTCTTCAGAGAGCTGTAAAGGAAAGTGGAAATACCATTGTTCCATTAAAACTTTTTGTCAACGAAAGAGGTTTGGCAAAAATGGAAATTGCTTTGGTGAGAGGCAAAAAACTTTATGATAAAAGACAGACCTTAAAAGAAAGGGAAGATAAAAGATACATGGAAAGAGCCATGAAAAAGTAATAATTATTCTCGATGACCTGTTTCCTGTAAATTCACTAAGTATTTATTTTATTGTCAGACTTTTATTTGTTTCTTCGATATAATCCAGCAGTTCTTCTCTACCAATTTTTTTATAAGAAGAAGTCTTAAAATAAGGCGGTAGCTGTTCCCAGTTTTCCAGCATTTTCTGCCGGTAATTTTCAATATTTGCCTCAATCTGAGAGCCAGATAGCTTGTCTGTCTTAGTAAAAACGATACAGAACGGAATACCGTTCGAGCCCAACCATTCCATAAATTCGAGATCTATTTTTTGTGGTTCGTGTCGCACATCAATCAACACAAACAAACAAGCAAGTTGTTCGCGAAAAAGAATGTAATTTTTAATGTTCTCTATTAGTTTTTTTCGCGTTTCTTTTCCCGTTTGAGCAAACCCGTAGCCTGGCAAATCTACCAAATACCATTTTTTATTAATGAGAAAGTGATTGATGAGCAGTGTTTTTCCCGGTTTGGAAGAAGTCAGTGCCAGATTTTTTTGCTGGCAAAGCATATTGATAATAGAAGATTTACCCACATTAGAACGACCAATAAATGCATATTCGGGCAATTTGCCATCAGGACACATTTTGTAGTCGGTACTGCTTTTTATAAATTCTGCTGATTTAATTTCCATAAAACTTAATTTAGCGGTTGAATTTTTTGTTCAGTTCTTTTTTGTCTGAATATCCACATTCCTGTAAATGTGAACAATCCATTTATCATCAGTATTTCGTATCCAAATTCATAATGAAACAAAGATATGGAAATATAATTCATTAACAGACATAATACAGGAGATGCTACAGCCACCAGCGGAATCATTTTGTCTTTGACCTGATATTTAGTAAACAATCCGAAAGCAAACATTCCCAAAAGTGGGCCATAAGTATAGGAGGCTATTTTATATATGGCATCGATTACACTGGTATTGTTGAAGATATTGAAAACGACCATGATTATTACAAACAGAACAGACATTCCGATATGCGTGATTCTGCGTTTTCGTTCAGCTGTTTTTGGGTTATCGTGCTGGACGCCCAAAATATCTACGGCAAAAGAGGTTGTTAATGCCGTCAGAGCAGAATCTGAACTTGCAAAAGTTGCAGCAATAATTCCTATTACGAATAAAAAAGTAACTATCGGGCCCAGATATTGCGTGGCAAATAAAGGTAATATGTCATCGGGTTTAGCGGGCAGGGCAATAGAGTTTTTTGATGCCAGCAACAGCAGCATTCCGCCAAGCGTCAAAAACAGGAAATTTACCGGAACGAATGAAAAACCATACCAATACATATTTTTTTTGGCATCTTTCAAATTTTTGCAGCTCAGATTTTTTTGCATCATATCCTGGTCAAGTCCCGTCATGACAATGGCTATGAAAATTCCGCTGAAAAATTGTTTAAAAAAATTCTGTTTCGAGTGCCAGTCGTCAAAAACAAATATTTTTGAATGACCGGCATTAATTAAATTTCTTGTCAATTCTCCTGTACTCATGTCGAGTTGTTTATATACCTGTACAGTAAGTAAAACAAGCGCCGATACCATGCACAGCGTTTGTATGGTGTCTGTCCAAACAATGGTTTTAATACCACTTCTATGCGTATAGAGCCAAATCAGGAAAAGTGATGCTGAAGCGGTTACGATAAAGGGGATATGCCATGCATCGAAAATCAAATGTTGCAAAATAAGAATAACCAGATACAACCTTACGCCGGAACCAATGGTACGTGAAAGCAGAAAAAAGGAAGCGCCTGTTTTATAGGAGTGTTTCCCAAATCGTTGTTCGAGATAAGTGTAGATACTTGTCAAATTTAGTTTATAGTAAAGAGGCAGCAGAACATTCGCTATAATTAGATAGCCAAAGAAAAAACCAAAAACAGTCTGCATGTAAGTGAAATTATTGGTTACAACCATACCGGGAACCGAAACAAAACTTACTCCCGAGATGGAAGAACCTATCATACCGATGGCAACTACCCACCACGGCGATTTTTTATTTCCGAGAAAAAAAGCATTGTTGTCGGTACTTTTTCTGCCGGTAATATAGGAAATTAGCAGTAATAGAGAAAAATAGACGCCAATAATAATTAAAATAGTAAATCCGTTCATTTTCTGATAATGTTTGCTAAGGCCTGCAAAATTACAAAAAATCAGTTAAAACAAATTACCCATTGGTCGAAGCTTGTCAGAGAAATAATCTTTTAATTTCTGTAAACTTGCACATATAAAGCTTGAAAGTCAATTATCTTGGGATATTGTAAAATTCTCTATGTTGATTATTTTCGTTTTGAAATGTATGCGAACAAATAATTGATATTTGATAATAAGCTGTTTATGTGAAATTTTTCCTTGAAAATTTTTATTGTTTTTTAAATAATAATTTTGTAAAGATTGTCGTTATACAAAACACAAAGTAATAGGGGAAAATTATTGACAAATAAATAGATAAAATAATAATTTTAAAACATTTTGAAACATAATTCCATAGAAATAATTGAAGTTAAATACATTAAATATATTTAAAATTCAAATCCTTAATACATGGAAATTTGCATTTTGTGATTAGATTTGCATTCGTTTTAAAAGTTTGAAATTCAATTCAAATAAAGATTGAATAAATCAATTTATAATTTTTAATTTTGAATAATCTACGGGAAAGTTCTCAATAGCTATATTGAAAATAGGGTAGTATTTTTTAAAACAATTCTTTGTGGAATTCAAAGTAAAATTATAAATTTGTAGCCGAAACAAAGAGAAAGTTGTCATAAAGCCACTTAGATGTAAGAAATGGCAAAGTGACAGCAAAAAATAGAATAAAAAGTTTTTACACCAAAGTATTAGGAAACATTTTAATTTTTAATTTAAAAAATAATTTCATCAAAAACAATCAATTTTTAAAACACTATGGCAAAGACTCAAAAACAATCAAAGAAAAAATCGAAAAAAGGATTTACTGGAATTAATTCCGCAGGTCTGGTGATTTTGGCATGTTTTATTATTGCAGTTCTCATTTACCAGTATGTATTTGGTAACCCAGCTAACTTTATCAACAACGATCCTAACAATCAACCTCTGACAGGTAATTTGCTGGGTACGATTTATAAAGGTGGTGTTGTGGTTCCTATCATTCAGACCTTGTTACTTACCGTTATCGCATTGAGCATCGAACGTTATTTCGCTATCAGAAATGCTGAAGGTAAGGGAAAACTCGTAAAATTTGTAGTAAAAATTAAAGAAGCATTATCCAAAGGCGACATTGAAGCTGCAAAAGCTGTTTGCGATCAGCAAAAAGGTTCAGTAGGAAATGTAGTTCTTGCCGCTTTGACCAAATACGAAGAAGTAGAAAAGGATGAAACTTTATCGAAAGAACAACAAATTTTGGCAATTCAAAAAGAAATTGAAGAAGCTACGGCACTCGAACTTCCAATGATGAGCCAGAATCTTCCCGTTATTGCAACTATCACCACGTTGGGTACGTTGATGGGATTGTTTGGAACGGTATTGGGTATGATTCGATCTTTTGCTGCTTTGGCTGGTGCCGGAGGAACTGACTCCATTGCTCTTTCTGTAGGTATTTCCGAAGCTTTGGTTAATACGGCTTTTGGTATCGCAACTGGTGCATTGGCTGTTATTTCTTATAATTATTTTACAAGCAAAATTGATGGTATTACTTATTGTATCGACGAAGTAGGTTTCTCAATTGTTCAGACATTTGCAGCTACTCATAAGTAATTCATTTTTATAAATATAAAAGCTAAATATGGCAAAAGTTAAAGTCCCAAGGAAGAGTACCCGTATCGACATGACCGCGATGAGTGATGTTACGGTACTGTTGCTGACTTTCTTTATGCTTACTTCAACGTTCGTAAAGAAAGAGCCAGTACAGGTAAACACTCCCGGTTCTGTGTCCGAAATCAAAATACCTGAATCCAATATTATGCAGATTCTTATTGATCCTACAGGAAAGGTATTTATGAGTTTGGACAAACAACCTGATATGGTGAAAGTCCTCGAAGCTATGGGCACCGATTATGGCATCGAATTTACCAAGGAAGAAAAGGATAAATTCAAAATATTGCCTACATTCGGAGTTCCCATTAAGTATATGAAAACTTTTTTATCTTTAAAAACTGAAGAACAGGACAAAATTCTTAAAAATTACGGTATTCCAACCGATTCTACCGATAATCAGCTGAAACTGTGGGTAAAACATGCCCGAGAGGCAAATCCGGATTTAAGAATTGCAATCAAGGCTGACCAAAATACCCCGTATCGGGTCATTAAGAATGTCATGACTTCTCTTCAGGAATTAAGAGAAAATCGTTATAATTTAATCACTTCTTTAAAAAGGGAGGAATCTAATTAAATATGGCAGAAATTCAAACTAGTGACAGTGGTCAGGGAAAGAAAAAAGGCGGTAGCAAGCAGAAGAAAATAAGTGTCTTCATTGATTTTACACCGATGGTAGACATGAACATGCTGCTTATTACTTTCTTCATGTTGTGTACAACGTTGAGTAAGCCTCAGACAATGGAATTAAGTATGCCAAGTAAGGATAAGGTGGATGATACTCAGAAATCAGAAGTAAAGGCTTCAAAAGCAATTACCCTGTTGCTCGCTGATAAAAATAAAGTCTACTATTACGCTGGCCTGCCTGATTATAAGAACTACAATTCTCTGAAGGAACTCAGTTATGACCCCAAAAGTCCTAACAGTATTCGTAATTTGCTTTTAATGCGAAATCAGGAAGCTGTTGCAAAAATTAATGAGCTTAAGAAACAGAAAATGAATCTTCAAATATCTCAGGATACATTTGCAGCAAGAGTTTCCCGAATTAAGAGTGGTAAAAATACACCGGTGGTCATTATTAAACCTACAGATGAAGCTACTTATAAAAATCTTGTTGATGTACTTGACGAAATGCTGATTTGCAATATTGGAAAGTATGTTATCGATACCATTTCGGCCGGCGATAAATTCCTGATAAAAAATAAGGAAACGAACGGAGCTTATGCATTGGGAAAATAAAGTAGTGCAGAATAATACTAAATTTTAGAAGAATGGCAAAAATTGATTTAACCAATTACGAGTGGCTAGAACTGGTTTTCGCAGACAGAAATAAAAAATATGGTGCTTATGTCTTACGAGCTGAGTCTCCAAAACGTCATAATCAGGCAGTTTTAATTATTCTTATTTTATCTGCTCTCGTTCTTAGTATGCCTAAGCTGATAGAACTCGCTAAACCCGAAAAGGAAAGAGAAGTAATAACAGAAGTTACTACTTTATCCAAGTTGGCAAAGCCTGAAACGAAAGAAGAGATAAAAAAACCAATTTCTATGGAACCGCCACCGGCAGTAAAAAGTTCTATTAAATTCGTTCCTCCCGTTATTAAAAAAGACGAAGAGGTCAATGAAGAGAACGAGTTGAAAAGTCAGGAAGAGTTGACCAAAAGTAAGCTGGCAATTTCTATTGCTGACGTGAAAGGAAACGATGATGTGCACGGTGTAGATATTGCTGATGTAAAAGTAGCCATTACTCAGGAACAACCTGAAGAGAAAATCTTTGAAGTAATCGAACAGATGCCTACTTTCCCCGGAGGAGAAGCTGCCCTTCTGGAATACATTTCAAAGAACATCAAATATCCGATTACTGCTCTTGAAAATAACATTCAGGGCAAGGTTATTTTGAGATTTGTGGTTACCAAAACAGGTGATATTGACAAAATTGAAGTGGTACGTTCATTGGATCCGGCTTGCGACCGTGAAGCGATCAGGGTGGTGAAATCTCTTCCCCGATGGATTCCCGGTAAGCAGAATGGAGAAAATGTATCGGTATGGTTTACCTTACCTATTAATTTCAAAATTCAATAAGTTTTTATGATACGCAAATTCAGAATATATTTTTTATCAGTTGTTTTAATTTTTACCATTATTTCGTGTAGACGTGAGGTAAAAAAAGACAGATTTACTGATACGTTGACTTCAGGTGTCATCCCTGTTGCTGTCGACGAAACTTTTGAACCTGTTATAGAGGAAGAAATTGATGTTTTTGAATCACTTTATCCTAATGCAGGTATCGTTCCAAAATATACTTCTGAAGTTGAGGCTATTAATCTTTTAATGAAAGACAGTGTACGATTAGCTATCACGACTCGTCCACTGTCTTCAAAAGAAGAGAATTATTTTAAAGCCAAAAAATTTGAACCTAAATCATATAAATTGGCTTCTGATGCGATTGCTCTTATCGTTAATAAAAGCAATCCCGATACTTTAATTACTGTCGACCAATTACGACAGATTCTTTTGGGAAAAATTACCAAGTGGAATCAGATTTATCCAAAATCGAACTTGGGTGATATAACTATGGTTTTTGACAATCCCAATTCCAGTACTGTTCGATTTGCAATAGATTCTATCTGTGGCGGGTTACCTTTGTCCGATAGATTGAAAGCACAGGGAAAAAATGCGGAAGTCTTGAATTTCGTCTCCAAAACACGTAATGCAATTGGTGTTATTGGTGTAAATTGGTTATCAAACAAAGCTGATTCAACCAATTTGAGTTTTATAGATATTGTAAAAGTTATGTCGGTAACCAATGAGGCTACGGCAACTGTAGATAATTGTTATAAGCCTTTTCAGGCGTATATTTATTATGGAGATTATCCTTTGTCGAGGAATATTTTTGTCATTATCAATGATCCACGTCATTCCTTGCCAACTGGATTTACTTCTTTTTTAACTTCTGACAAAGGTCAGAGAATTATTCTTAAAGCGGGCTTGGTACCTGCTACGCAACCAATCAGGGTTGTCAATGTAAAAAATGAGAGAATTAATTTGAAATAACATATATTTATTGACAGGAATGAGTAAGAAGAGTTTATTATTTTCGTTGTTTTTTGTTTCTCTGCTGTTTTCTTCCACTACTAAAGGGCAGGGAATTTTATATTACAAAGCCGGATTTTTGGATGATGCAAAACCACTTTTGATTTCGGAAATCAAATCTGATCCGAATAACAATGCTGAAGAATATTTTTATTTGGGAAATATTTACTTTAACCAGAATAAACCCGATTCGGCTGAAATATGTTTTAAAAATGGTTTAGCTGCCGACCCGGCATATCCTCAAAATCAGGTTGGATTGATTATGCTTAGAATGAAAAACGATCCACAGGGAACTGAATTGGAACTGAAAAATCTATTAAAACTTAAACCCAACAAAAAGAACATTGATTTGTATATTGCCATAAGTTATGCATATTTGTTTAACAATATGGAAGACAAGGCCTTGTATTATCAAAACAAAGCGCGAAGCATCAACTCGAAATATGCAGGGGTTTATGTGCTTCTCGGAGATATTTTAGCACCGAAAAATCGCGGAGAAGCTTGCAGTAATTATGAATTGGCAAATCTTTATGACCCAAACAATAAAGAGGCTTATATCAAATATGCCCGTGCTTACAAATCGGTTAATCCTAAATTATCCATCGAGAAGTTGAAACAGTTGAAGGAAAAGGATCCTTCCTTTGCCTTGGTTGATAGAGAACTTGGCGACATTTATTACAGTATCAACGATTTTGAAAATGCTGCTCACTATTATGAATCGTATATTCAGTCAGGAATTTCAAATGTTCAGGATTTGACAAAATATTCGATGACGTTGTTTATGAATCATGAGTTCCAGAAATCGCTTGAAGTCGCCACCATGGGATTGCAAAAAGATCCTCTTAATCCTGCTTTCAATCGTTTGATTATGTATAACAACGTTGAACTTAAACAAAATGATGCTGCTTTAAGTGCGGCAGACGTTTTGTTTAACAAATCTCGAAATCCTGAATTTAATTATCTCGATTTTATTTATTATGGTCAAGCCTTGAGAGATACCAAGCAAATAAGTTTGGCTGTAGAACAGTATAAGAAAGCACTTGAATATGATTCTACCAAAGTTGAGTTGTGGAAAGATATTTCTGATATGTACAACGAAATTGGAGATTATGCTAATGCTATTGATGCTTATATTAAATTTATTAATTCTTTATCAGATAAGGATAGAAATGCAGATGTCATCATTGCATTAGGTAAATTATACTATAGTTATGGGAATGATCCGAAGACAACTCCTGATGTTAAAAAATCAGCCTTATTGAAAGCTGACAGTATTTTTGCTAAAATTGCTGAAATGGAGCCGGATGGATACAGAGGGAATTTTTGGCGTGCGCGTGCCAATTCTGCCTTGGATCCTGAAACTACACTTGGATTGGCAAAACCATTTTACGAAAGTACAGCTGCGCTGATTGAATCAAAAAACGATCCAAGATTTAATTCCGTGTTGATAGAATGTTACAGCTATTTGGGATATTATACTCTTGTACAGAAAGAGTATGAAAAATCTCTTGAGTACTGGAATGAAATTTTGCAAATCGATCCCAATAATGCTACTGCTAAGAAGGCTATCGATGGAATTAAACCACAAAAGAAAAACGAAAAGTAATTTAGTGTTAATTTTTTAATTTTACGAATAATAATTTTTCAAACCAATTTAACACCATGATTGTTAAATTGGTTTGTGTATTTTAAAACATCAATTCAAATGAAAGATGCGTTCAAGAAAGTAAATCAGACTTATTATCTGATTTTTACCCTGACTATTCTGTTTACTATTATTGGTTATTTTTTTGTTTTAAATAATTTTTCTTCTACTGTCAGCACTGGATTTGTTACAACTATTTTAGAAGTTTTGCTGGTTGTTTATATAGTAGTATCTTCTATTGCCGCTTTTGTTTTGTTCAATTCGAGCAAAAAAAAATTGCGTAATATAGAAAACGAGAAAGATAGATTTTTTCCTTATATCAAAAGTGCCAATTTACGCCTTTATCTTATTGGTGTCGGTTTGTTGGCAGGAATATTGATTTTTTACGTGCTTCGATCATCCTTTATTTTGTATTGCATTGCAGTTTCTGCTATTGAGCTGATTGTTTGCAAACCGAGTGAAGAAAGAATCAAAACCGACCTTGATTTAAAAAATTCAGATTGAAGGACGTTTATTAAAAAATATTTCTGAAGGTTTTAGGGATGTGTCTAAAATTTAAAATTTTGTGAATCCACAACAATATTCATCCTCATTGCTTGAAAATGCGGTGCAGGAATTTGCAAAACTGCCGGGTATTGGTAGAAAAACAGCTCTTCGTTTGGTGCTTCATTTACTCAAAGAAACAGAAGAAGAGGTTGAAAATTTTGGGAACTCCATTATCGAGTTGAAAAAAAATATTATATATTGCAAGGTTTGTCATAATATTTCCGACAGTGAAGTTTGTGATATTTGCAGTAATCTTTCAAGAGACAAATCGACTGTTTGTGTTGTAGAAACCATTAAGGATGTCATTACCATTGAAAATACACAGCAATTTCGTGGCTTGTATCATGTACTTGGCGGAATTATCTCACCAATGGACGGAATTGGGCCAAATGATTTGGAAATTGACAGTTTGATTCGCAGGGTTGAGAATGAGGGTATAAATGAAGTAATTTTGGCATTGAGTACAACGATGGAAGGAGATACGACCAACTTTTACCTTTATCGTAAGCTTGAGCCTTTTCACGTAAAAATTACGACGTTGGCTCGTGGAGTAGCTATAGGCGACGAATTGGAATACGCTGATGAAATTACGCTTGGTCGCTCTATACAAAACCGTATTGAATTCAGTCAGACATTTAATAAATGAATTTTCTGTTTGCTTGTGAGTATGATAGGAAAAATTATAAAAAAACTCTTACTTGTATATTATTCAGCCTATTTGGCTGGTATTATTGCAGCAGTGCTGGGATATATATTAATTTTTAAAAATTTCGGCGGAATAGAATCACAAAGCGCAGTCGGCATCAATCTTTCCTCAGCACTGATTTTGTTTATTATTTTATCGCTTCCGTTGAGTTTAGGACTTTTTCATTTTCAAATAAAAAAATGGCTGCTTATTCCTGACGAAAGTGTTCGGATAAAGAAATACGAAAATGCTTCCATTTGTCGCATTGTTGTCTTAGGATTGGGTTTTGTTACAGGTATTTTGTTCGCTTATTTGCTTCGTTCTCAATCCATGATTTTTTGTGCAGCAATTGCAGCGGCCGGTTTAATTTTTTGTAAACCTTCGGAAAAGAAAATGATACAGGAACTTCAACTCGATGACGAAGAAGAAAATAATCCTTTTCAAGAATAGTTTTATTTACAATTAAAGTCCAAACTTAAAAGAATTTATTATGATAATTGCCGTAGATTTTGATGGAACCATTGTAACTCATGAATATCCCAAAATTGGAAAGGAAATTCCTTTTGCCATCGAAACCCTGAAACGGCTTCAGGACGAATTTCAACATCAAATTATTCTTTGGACGGTTCGTGAAGGAAAAGAGCTGGAGGAAGCCATAGAATTTTGTAATGCCAGAGGATTGGAGTTTTATGCCATTAATAAAAATTATCCGGAAGAAGGAGAAGATTTTGCTGAGTCGCGCAAGATACGTGCTGATATTTATATAGATGACAGGAATTTGGGAGGGTTGCCCGACTGGGGTGTGATTTATCAAATGATTGCTTCAAATAGTATGGTGGACCCTTTTACCATGAATAGAGAAAAACCGGCTTTTCAACAACCTAAAAAAGGCTTTTTAAAGTCGATTTTTGGTAAATGAATAGCGAAAATTTTCATCGATATTTTTTGAAAATTATTCCGTTTAACTGACAGTCATTTCTCCGCACAGGCTGACACTCATTTTTTGTTTGATTTCTTCTGTTGAATGGTATTCTCCCAGTAAATGCATGAGTTTGGCTACTAAAGCTTCTGTTGTGCAATCGTAACCGCTAATGACGCCTGCATTCAGCAAATTTAAACTTGTTTCATATTTCCCCATTTCAACTGTTCCGGTGCTACACTGACTTTTGTTTACAATAATAATTCCGTTTTGTACGGCAGTTTTCAACTCTTCATATAACCATGTCAAGCGTGGTGCATTTCCAGCGCCATAACTTTCTAGAATTACGGCTTTTAATTCGGGAATATTTAACGTAGCATGAACATTTTGCTGCGTAATGCCCGGAAAAAGCTTAAGAATGGCAATGTTCGGATTAATGTTGGTGTTAACTTCGAGCTTGGCTGAAGGATCGGGATAATGGATATATGAATTAAAATACTTGATATGAACCCCAACTTTTGCCAAGGGCGGATAATTATATGAATTAAAGGCATTAAAATGTTCTGCATTTTTCTTTGTGGTGCGATTTCCTCTGAAAAGTGTATCTTCAAAAAATATACAAACTTCGGGGACAATGGCTTTCCCATTTTCTTTGGCAGTCGCTATTTCAATGGCAGTCAGCAGATTTTCTTTGGCATCGGAACGCATCATTCCAATTGGTAATTGAGCGCCTGTGAATATTACAAGCTTTGAAAGGTTTTTGAGCATAAAACTCAGGGCAGAAGCAGAATAAGCCATTGTATCAGTCCCATGAAGCACCACAAAACCATCGAAATTTTCAAAATTTTCTTCAATAATCAATGCAATTTCTTTCCATGTTTCTGGCTGAACATCCGAGGAATCCATTAAAGGGGAAAAAGGAATACTTTTGATTTCAATTCCCGTTTGTTTGAGTTCAGGAAGGTATTCCTGCAAACGATGAAAATCGATGGGACGTAATGCTCCGGTTGTAGGGTCTTCCGACATGCTGATAGTACCGCCGGTGAATATCAATAAGACAGTATTTTTATCTTTCACAATAAGTTGTTTTATAGATGGCGCAAAGATAATTTAAATTCCTAAACCAACAGCTTTCTTTTTGATATTTTTCTATGAAACGAAGGATTTTCTTAAATTTTTTTGTCGAGCATTTGACCATAATTTTTTTTCATTTCACTTTAAACTTGCAGATATGAGGTTTTATTGGTTTTTTTCAAATGTTTTTTCCATAGTAACAAATAAATATGTAAATTTGCATGCAATAATTTCATAGGTTATATGAATATATATTATTTATCTCATTAAAAATCAATTAAATAAATTTATTTCTATGTCATTTATTGCAGAAAGAGTTCAATTTGAAGGTTT
>ERZ795031.1267-NODE-1267-length-26747-cov-5.174060_pt1 | contig 26747 bp, 29 predicted proteins | sample MGYA00375123_ERZ795031 | MGnify/ENA primary metagenome ERZ795031 (study PRJEB30166, sample SAMN05720159) | activated sludge metagenome | isolation source: anaerobic digester from wastewater treatment plant | place: USA | collected 2015-04-21 ...
CCCTGGCGACAGCTGATTATTTCACTACGAAGCAGGCGATGGTCTCGCACGTGCCAACCCGTGGGGTCAAAACCCTCTACACGATGATCGGCGATCTTTTTGCCTGGCTCAGCATTCTGGGGTTTGTGACCCTCTTGGGGTTGGCCCTGGTTAGGCCGAAGGGATCGGAAGGAAGAGCGCCGCGCTGAAGCTTTAAAAGGCCGCTTGTAGCCTTTGAGGTGGACGATCTCGACGCAGAGATTTCCGGAAATGAGGAGATGTTAATTTGACACCGAAGCCTTCCTCCAAAGGTCCGAAAGACGTGGATGCGTATCTGGCCTTGCAGCCAGAAGCCTTCCGGCGATCCCTTCAGACCCTTCGTGATGCCATACAGGCTGTCGTGCCCGATGCGGAAGAGACCTTTGTGTATGGTGTCCCCGGATTCAAGCTTGACGGGAAGCCGCTTGTTTGCTACGCAGGCTTTAAAAACCACTGCGGCTTCTATCCCATGAGCCCTGCCGTTATCCGGGCTCATTCTTCTGAACTGAAAGGCTATGAGGTTTCAGAGGGAACAATACGGTTCCAGCCTGAAACAATGCTTTCTACGACTCTCATAAAGAAGCTCGTCAAGTCTCGTATGGCAGAGATACGAACAGGCAGTTCATAGGATGTGGGGCCTAAACCGGTATTAACCGGATGCCGCTTCCTCGCCCTTGTCCTCACAACCGCGGCACTGGCTATACTCCGCAATAGTGATCCGCTGTCTGCCCGGCATCAAACAGGAGAACTCGATATGTCCACAGAGGAAATCAAGCGAATCGCGCGCCGCTTCTATGAAGAGGTGGTCGGCACTGGAAACATCTCCCTCCTGGATGAATTGATATCTCCAGGGTACGAAGAGGTAATGGATGGCGTCAGGTTCCCTGTCGGGTTGGAAGGTGCAAAGGCCCATGTCGCAGGCGTTCGCCAGACTTACCCTGATCTAAGGATCGCAGTGAACCTGCAAATTGCCGAGGGAGATTGGGTGGCTAGTTGTATCACGGCAACTGGCACGCACATGGGGTCCTGGCTCGGCATAAAGCCCACACGAAAAGCAGTTACCTTCACCGGGCTAAACGTAGACCGAATCAGTGGTGGAAAGATCATTGAGCACGGCGGTGCCGCCAACATGCTTGGGCCTCTACTCGAAATTGGAGCGCTCAAGGTGGTCAGCGAGTAGCTTGCGTGGAGAGGCCGAACAATTCGCTGCAGCGGAAACGCGAAAAGCGCGCCGCCGCTGAGCTCAAGTGTTGGGTATAACATACTAAAACGAAGAGGATTGATGAGATGGAAGATAAAGTTGCCGAAAGGCCAAAATTCAACATTCGAGCGTTAGCATCGGTGGCATTATTTTGCACAGGTGTATGGTTAATCCCTTCCGGCATAGCGCTCCACTTTGCCTCACACCATGGTGCCACCGGGTGGAGCCATCTGTTCATGACCATTCATAATACTGTTTCTTTCCTATTCTTAATTGCTGCTGTTGTTCACGTGATTATGAACTGGAAGGTGCTCTCCCACTATGTAAACGCAAAAGTTGGAGAGTATATGAGGTTCAAGATCGAGCTGTTGATTGCAGTCCTGGGTGTGTCAGCGTTTGTGATGCTGGTGGCGTTTCATGCGCTTCTCGTTCCATAGGTTGAGTTTTGTGCTCGGCAAGTCAACATGAATGTATAGCATGCCCAACCAGGCGCTACAGCCGATCTCGGCCTCTGAGCCACGCCGGTGAGCCGTTAGTCCCGCCCTCGATTCGCTCGGTCGGAATGCGGCGCCTCTTTCTGCAAGCTGGAATGAGAATTTCGACAAAACAAGAAAATAGTTGACTATTCTCGTCTCACACATCGACATGGCAAATATGAGACCTGGTACATGAGGGCGGTTATCTGCGAAACAAACTTGATGCATCAATCAGGGAGGGAATAGTGGAAATTCAAGAAGTTCCGAACACAGAGGCGCCAATAGAGCTACTTTTGGAAGCGGACCCGTCAGTTGACAAAATAAAAGCATACTTGCCAGCTTCAAGATGTTTTGCAGCGATACTTCAAGGCAAACCGGTCGGTGCGTATGTCGTCCAATGTATCGCTCCGGCAGTATATGAATTGATGAGCATTGCAGTTTCACCTGAATATCAGCGAAAAGGTATTGGATCGAAACTGCTCAAGCATGCCATTACCACTGTTCATGACATGGGTGCGCGACGTCTCGAGGTAGGAACCGGAACCTTTGGCTATCAGCTTGCCTGGTACCAGCGGGAGGGATTCAGGGTATTCGCTGTAGAGAGGGACTTCTTCCTGGTTAACTATGAAGAGCCGATCTACGAAAACAACATTCAGCTCAAGGATATGCTGAGACTGGCGGTGGATTACTAGATAATGAGTTTTTGCGCTGTCAGCTTTGTTGCCTAATGAGGAGTGTCCCTGCCGGCACGATGCAACGTTTCAGAAAGATGGTTCAGTGATCAGTCAATTGAATCACTTTTAAAAATCAATTATCTACCAGGAGAATTAAAACATGCTGCCAGTCGAAGAAAAGAATGATGTAACGCCCGTATGTCCACACTGTGGGAAAGAGCTTGAGAAAGTATGGTGCCGCGAGTTGGAGAGCCTGTTCGGCAAAAGATATATTTACTTTTGCCCCGAATGCAGGAAAGTATTAGGCGTATCCCATCGCAAAGGATTTTGGATGGGATAATCAGCCGCCGGGCTGGCGAGTGGTCATCCGTTGACAGGTGCTGGCCGTCGTATATCCATCGGCCCGTTCGAGCGGGCCAAGTCCGAAAAAATAGCCTGAACATGAGGAGATTTGACCGCAGGGAGAGGAAAGTCGACATGAATTTGAGTCTTAGAGAGGTCGCGAGGGATGATTTGCCGCTCATTGAGCAGGGGCTGCATGCGGATCATGTACGCAGCACCTGGGGTGATCCCGATGCCAATCTCCTTTTGCTGAGCAAGCCACCGGGCGATGGCGCCTGTCGGGCCATCATCGAAGTGGAAGGACGTGCCATCGGGGTGGTGATGTGGCAGCACCCCTCGCGTGAGGAACTGGATGCTGCCGGCCTCACAGAGATTCCGACAAGCGTGATTGATATCGACATCATGATCGGTGAGCACTCTGCAGTGGGCAGGGGATTTGGGCCGTGCGCCATACAGCGGGTTGCAGAAGCAGCCTGGTCTGATCCAGGGGTGCCGTTCGTGATGGCGTGCGCTCGAGTGGACAACCTGGCATCGCAGCGCGCCTTCGCCAAAGCGGGTTTTCGTAACATCCGGGAATTCGACGATGTTCCATACGGGCGACATGTGCTTATGGTGTGTGACCGCCCAAAGGGCGCTGAACGCCCAAAAGAGCCGGACCCCCGTTTTTGGGAGATCTTTTTTGAGCTCTACGAAGGCCTGCCCCGTCAAGGTCCCGGCAACCGTACATGCGCCGCCAGAGCTCTTGGCCTTTGCCGCGAGCTGCCGCATTCTCCCGCGATCCTCGACCTGGGATGTGGCGTCGGCGGGCAGACCCTACAGCTTGCTGAAATGACCTCGGGTTCCATTGTGGCAATTGATAACCATGCACCGAGCATCGAACTGCTTCAGGCGGCAATCGCGAAGCGTGGGCTCTCGCCGCGCGTCAGCGCGGTCGTCGGAGATATGGCCCGTCCAAAGCAGCCGCTTGAGAGCTTTGATCTCATCTGGTCGGAGGGGGCGCTCTACAACATCGGCCTGCGGAACGCCCTTGAAGTCTGCCACGGATTACTGCGCCCGGGCGGCTACCTTGCGTTTACCGACGCGATCTGGCGCAAACAGAATCCACCTTCTGCAGTCAAAGCCGGCTTCGACCTGGACTATCCCACCATGGGATGGCTGGAAGATGACTTGGCAGCAATCCAAGACCGCGGACTTGAGCTCGTCGGACATTTCACATTGCCTGATGAAGCATGGTGGGACGATTTCTACACTCCCATGCAGGCTCGCATCGCTGAATTGCGCGACAAGTATGCCAATGATATTAAAGCCTCAGCCATTCTGGACCAACTCGCCGAGGAGCCCGAGATGCACAGCCGCTACTCAGAATTCTACGCCTATGAATTCTTCGTAGCGCGCCGCCGCGTCTGAAATCGGGGGACGAATGCTCGACCTCGGCAGCGGGTCAGGGGAGATGCTGTGCATATAGGCGCGAGATCAGCCAAGTTAGAAAGCGAGAAGCCTTATGACAACAAGAACACCGCAACGCGACAAACAACAAACCAGGTCGCCATGGCTGCTTCCCGGCCGGCTGCTCATTGCGGCGGTGTTTCTTGCCGGGGCCGTGTTTAACTTTTTTGTCACGCTCCGCGCGCCTGCTGTCGAGCTTGGTCGGCTCATTGACTTGTCCCCGCTGCCGTTCATTCAGGAACTGGCGCGCTGCATAGCGATACCGTACGCCACCATTTTTGTGATTCTCATTATTCTTTTCGAAGTATCCATCGCAACTTCAGTCCTTTTGGGAGTGAGGGTCCGGCGGTGTGCATACATTACATCCCTGCTGTTTTTCCTGGTACTGGCACCGCTAATCGGCTGGTACGCGGTATCCAATCTGATCTGGGCCCTGCCCGCACTGATCCTGCTGCACTACGACAAACCAGAGACCAACCGGCGGGCTGCCTGACTATCAGTCCCACCGGACCCGGTGAAACCGGATATGGTCATAATGGACAACCCGCCCCCACGAAACCAGGTGGCTGCGGAAGATAAAAGTCACCAATAATCAGGAGGAGTTTACAATGAAAGCCGAAAAGAATGTCAACAAATTCGGTTACTGGTCAGCACTTCTGGTGGCAGTATTCAGCATTGCCTACGACATTGGCCAAATTGCCGAGTGGTTTGGTCTGATGGGTTCGGGCGGCGGTCCGGAGCACGACAGCACCTGGTACGGTCTCGTGGTCCTTCTCGTCCCGTCCCTATTTCTCGGGATTTCCTTCGTAGTCATGATGGGAAGCGTCCATCGTCTCGCACCTGCAGAGAAAAAAATATGGAGTCAGACCGGACTGGCGTTCGCGATCATGTACGGCACCCTGATCTGCATGAACTACTTTGTTCAGCTGACGCTCGTTGCCCCGGCTCTCTATCGAGGCGAGGTCAGCGAGAGCATCAGGCCTTTTCTGTTCAATGTCTTTAATTCATTTACTTACTCAGTAGACCTCCTCGGCTACAGCTTTATGAGTATCTCCACCCTTTTCGCTGCTTTCATCTTCACTGGACCGGGATTGCAGAAGACGGTGCGATGGTTTCTCCTGGCGAATGGCCTCATCATGCCATTCATCGCATTACAAACTTTCTATCATCCTTTGATATGGGGCGCTTCTTTGTGGGCAGTGACGCTGCCAGGCGCTGCCATCTCTCTTGCTGTTTTATTTAAAAGGCAGCTACGCCATTAGTAAAATGCGTATCGGATAATCCTGAGAACGGATGCAGAAATGACCTTAAACACACTCGACCTGGTCCTGCTGCTGGCGGCTTCACAGGCTGTTTTTCTCGGCATTCTTATCCTGCAAAAATATCCTGGCCTGGTGGCCAACTGCATCCTCGGCATCATGATGCTGCTCTATGCCACCATCCTGGGCCACAATCTGGCGGTTGAACTGGGCTATTTCAACCGTTTTCCGCATCTGCTCCTGGTGCCCCTCGGATTCACTCTGCTGGCCGCCCCGCTTCACTATTTCTACGCCAGATTTCTGACTCATCCTGATGCCCGCTTTGGGCGCAAGGATTGGCTCCATGCCCTCCCGGCTCTCCTCTACTGGCTCGCCATTTCACCCGATTTCGCGGTCTCTGCGCAGGATTTGAATGCCCGGCTCAGCGTCGCAGCCGAGACCATATCGCCGAGATTTATACTATTCAATCTGCTTCTCGTCCTGCAAGCCATGATCTACCTTGGATTGACGCTGGTTTTGATCAGAAAATTTCACCAGCGCTTGCGGCTCATGTTTTCCTCTCTTGAAAGGCTGAAGCTGACCTGGTTGCAGCAGATGACATTCCTGCTCATCGCCGCCTGGCTGATCTTTGCGATGGAAGAGTTCCTGCTGATGCTGGGCATCAATCTGACCAGTTTTGACCTGTCCAGTCTCCTGATCGGCGTTTATATCTATCTCATGGGGTATATGGCGCTGCTCAAATCGGAAATTTTCAGCCAGCCCGCCCTGGCCGGGCCCATGCATCTGCTTGAAGCCATGGACACAGAAGAAGCCATGGAAAAGTCCAATCGCTATGAAAAATCCGGCCTGAGTCCGGAAAGGGCTCAGGCCTTGACGAGCGCACTGGTCGAGGTAATGGACCAAAAAAAGCCTTTCACCAACAATGAACTCACCCTGGCCGATCTGGCGGAGGTTGTGCAAGTTACACCCCATAACCTGTCGGAGGTCCTCAACATTCATCTGCAGCAAAATTTTTACGATTTCATCAACCAATATCGTATTGAAAAAGCCAAACGGGATCTGGCCGATCCCGCCAAACATCATCTGAAAATTCTCGCCATTGCCTATGATGCGGGATTCAACTCCAAAACCGCCTTCAACACCCTTTTCAAGCAATCCGCCGGCATGACGCCTTCCGAATACCGCGCCCGATTTCTCCCCCGCGCTATCTAAAAAGAGGTTCCATCCCGATGGCGCACACCTCAATACCCGTTCGTCCCAACGGGCATGAACGATTCACAGGAAATAATTCTGTATTTTATTCCTGTCGAATTGATTCTGATCCCTGCGCTCCAGGGTCTCCCTGGCGCGGAATTTTTGAGGAGGAAAAATGAGAAAGGCAGCACTTGTCCTGTTGATAATGCTCACGATACCAGCGGCAGGGCAAGACCACATCAATCCCGGAACTATCCAGGGTCTGGTCATCGACCGGGAGAGCCAAACCCCGCTCGCCGGCGCCAACATCATCGTAAAGAACACCCTTCTTGGCGGTGTCAGCGACATCGCAGGCCGGTTCAGGATTCCCGAGGTGCCGGTCGGCGCCTATATCCTGGAGTGCCGTTACCTCGGCTACGAACCCCAGGTTGTGACCGATATTGTCGTGCGGCCGCAGCGCCGGACCGAACTCACCATCTCGATGAAAGCAGCCTCACTCACCGTCGCCGATGTGACCGTCCAGGCGGGCTACTTTCCCGCTGAAGAAGAGCACCCCCTCAGTCTGGCCTCTTTCTCGTTCGAGGAAATCCGCCGCGCCCCAGGAGCCGGCGGCGACATCAGCCGCATCCTCCAGAGCCTGCCGAGTCTGGCGAAGGTCAACGACCAGTCCAACGGCCTCATCGTCCGCGGCGGCAGTCCCCTGGAAAATGCCTTCTACATCGACCACATCCAGGTGCCCAATATCAATCACTTTCCGGTGCAGGGCGCCTCGAGCGGTCCCATTGGCATGGTGCAGGTCGATTTCATCGAGGAGGCTCGCTTCCACGCCGGCGGCTTCTCATCCGAGTTCGGCGACCGCCTCTCCTCAGTCCTCGACATCAGCTTTCGCGACGGCAACCACCAGGAGATGGATGCGCAGCTGGATTTGAGCTTTGTCGGCTTCGGCGGCGCCATCGAAGGTCCGCTGGCCAAAGGAAAAGGCTCATGGCTGTTCGCTGCCCGGCGCAGCTACCTCGATCTGGTGGTGAAGAGCTTTGATGTGGGCACATCGGCTACACCATGGTGGGGTGATTATCAGGGCAAAATCGTCTGGGATATCTCGCCGAACCACCGCTTGAGCGGACTTGTTCTCCTCGCCGACGACCACAACGATCCCGATCATCAGGCCGCCATCGATAACAAAATGCTCTATTACGGCAAGCAGGATTTGTCTCAGGGCACGGCGGGGTTGAGCTGGCGTGCCTTGTGGGGGAAACGCGGCTACTCGCGCACCGTGCTTTCCGGCACGCGTTCCCGCTTTAAAGAAAACATGTTCAGCACCAACAGCGGCAACCCCTTGTTTCGCAACCGCTCGAACGAGGACGATTTTACCCTGAATCACAGCACGTATCTGCGCCTGAGCGAGCATCATTCCCTGCATTTCGGCATCCAGGCCCATCGCCTCGACAGCCGCTACGACAACCAGTATGCAGCAGTTGTGAATCCGCTCGGCGACGCTTCCACCAAACTGACCGTAGCCAACAGCTTGACAGGTCACAAAATCGGGGTCTTTGTGAATTATGTGACCACGCCATGGCCGCATTGGAGTGCTACCATGGGGCTGCGCAGCGATTATTTCACCATCAACCGCAAGCAGTGCTGGTCGCCGCGCGCAGCCTTGTCCTGGCAGATCGATCCGCTGACCCGTATCAGCGCGTCCGCGGGCCTCTATCGGCAGAACCTGCCCATGCTGCTCCTGGCGCAGACAGCGGAGAACCGCTCCTTGCTGGATCCATGCGCCATACACTATGTCCTGGGCCTGGAGCGGCTGCTCACCGCAACCACCCGCGCTACTGTGGAATTATATCAAAAGGATTACAGCTCTTTCCCCATGGATCCAGGCCAGCCAGGACTCTTTGTGGTTGATGAGCTGTTTTATGGCAATGGATTTTTTGCGGCGCACCAGGCCCTCACCAGTGCGGGGGAGGCGCGCAGCCGCGGCATGGAAGCGATGATCCAGAAAAAACTCGCGACAAACATCTATGGCCTGGCCAGCGCTGCTTATTTCCACACACGATACCGTGATGAGGCAGGAAGGTGGCGGGATCGTGTTTTCGATAATCGTTTTATTTTTTCTGTGGAGGGAGGATATAAACCGGCGCATGCTCTTGAGGTGAGCGCACGCTGGATTTATGCCGGCGGGGCGCCCTATACGCCGGTGGATGCAGCCGCCTCTGTGGCGGCCGGGGAAACGGTCCTGGACGCGGGACGGATCAATGGCGCCCGTTATCCGGCCTATCATTCCCTGAACTTGCGCATCGACCGCCGTTTCACTTTTTCACGCTCCAGCCTCGTCGCCTATCTGAGTGTCTGGAATGCCTATAATCGTAAAAACGTCGCTGCCTACTTCTGGAATGAGGCTGAGAAAAAGATCGATATCATCTATCAATACACAGCGCTGCCGATCATCGGACTGGAGTATGAGTTTTAATTTCATCCACGCCACGGTCTCATCCATTCAAGGTTTCAAACCGCCTCGGTGGGAGGAGACGATGCGGGTGCTGCTGACCATCACCATTGTGTAATGTCGAGCGGGAATTCCGGGCGAGATCCGGCTGCTCTATCTACTCCCTTACACGCACTCAGCCCGCGCAGGGGTAAAATCGCCGCCGCTGTTTGGCAGCTCTCCAAAATTAACTTGGCCGCATACCAATAAAAAGCTATATTTGGATAGAGAATTGTCAGCCTGGTTGGTTGCTGCACCCTGAAAGGAAATTCATTGTGATTAAAAAAATAAAATTTGGAATCGCAGCAGGCTCAGTCTGCATTCTGGTCATCCTGATTAATTGCCTGCTCTTCGGCAAGCTCTTCCCCTACTCCCCTGTTATCGTCGGTTTTTCCAGGCATGAATTAGCCAGCACATTTGTATATATTCAGCGCGGCGCTGATACCCCTGACCTCAGCAGAATTGACGGGTTAATCCCTGATGTTGAGAATTTTCACAAGTGGAAGTTCCTGAGCAAACCGAGAATATTCATATTCAAGGACAAAAAGAGCTACTACCGGCGATCAATGTCCAGGGCACGTTTCTGTGCCTATTACAACGGCGACATTGTCATATCTCCATGGGCATTACAGGAAGCTGAAAAAGGTGAAATATCGCTGGAAATATATCTCACCCATGAATTGTCGCACTCCCTTATTCACCAGCATTCCGGAATGATCAGAGCCCTTCACTACCCTGCCTGGCTGCTTGAAGGCATCGCCATGTACAGCGCCGATCAAATGGGGACATCCTGGTATCCGTCAAAAGAACAAACCTGTGATTACATCCGCCAGGGCAATTTTATGCCTCCTGAATATTTCAAGACCGGCAAAGAAGACCGGATCCATCTTGATGTCGAATACAGAACAACATTCATCTATTCCGAATTTGCCTGCATCGTTGACTATCTTGTTGAAAAATATGGCATGGACAGGTTCCTCTCCTATGTAAAGGAACTCACAGCCAGCAGCAACCATGACCAGGTATTCAAAAAGACTTTTGATATCGAATTCAGTGATTGTATTCAGGATTTCAGGGAATCGGCAATTCAGGGGCAGCACGCTGGGAAGCAATCCAGCCATCCTGATGACGCGCAGCAGAGCCGATCCGGATTATTCATCCAGTAAAACGCCTGTCATGTCGGCGATTGATAGCGATCAATAACTACGCCAGCCGGTTATTGGCCATGCATGAAAAAACTCGAAATGTTTTCTTTGTTTTCCTGGGCGTTATTGGGCTCTTGCTCAAGAGACATTATGGCGGGCCTTGCCAGGAGATTATTTTCAGCTACGGCGGCAACATCAGCGCTTCTTTCGCGACCTATTTTGTGGTCTCGAATCTCCGCCTGCAAATGAAATTCAGAAGCCTGCTGACAGCCGCTATGGCGCTCACGATAGTGGAACTCTTCGAGATCTCGAACGGATTCGGTCTGATGACCAATACTTATGACCCATTCGACCTGGTAGCGAATGCTGCAGGCGTTATGCTCGCCTGGACCGTTGATACACTGGCAAATGGATGTATTAAACGCAGATCGGGCAACGGCTGAAGGATTATTCTGCAAAGAGGAAAACTGTCTGGTCTGACCATGTCGGCGCGTCGGAACAATGATCAAAGTACGCCAATCGGTCCCCGCACACTGGAGAAAAATTTATGCCCCAACATCCGGTTTATTCGATGAAATTTGCAAAGATATATCCACTCTATGTTGCGAAAGCGGGACGCAAGAATCGAACGAAAGAAGAAGTCGACCAGATCATCTGCTGGCTGACGGGTTACGACCAGGCCGGACTGGAGCGGCAAATCGATCTGGAAAACGATATACAGACTTTTTTTGCGGAAGCCCCGGCCATCCATCCGAACAGTTCGCTCATCACGGGTGTGGTCTGCGGTGTACGTGTGGAGGATATAACCGACCCGCTGATGCAGAAAATCCGCCACCTGGACAAGCTGATCGATGAACTCGCCAAGGGAAAGGCGGTGGATAAGATTCTGCGTCAATAGCTCGTTGGCCCTGAGGAGACTATGTGACATCTTTCGATGAAATACGCTTCTTGCTGTTCATCGCAGCGAGTGCAGGGATTGCAGCCCTTTCATGGAGGACGATGCGCAATATCCGCAGCCATGGTTTCTTCCGTTTCTTCGCATGGGAGGCTATCGTCGCTCTCTTGCTCTGGAACCTGCCGTACTGGTTCACTGCACCTTTCTCCGCCCGCCAGTCGCTCTCCTGGCTGATCCTGTTCGGATCGCTCTACCTGCTCTGGCAGGGAGCAGCCCAACTGCTCAGGGCGAAACGATCCGGCAGCCGCAACGAGAGCGAGTTGTATGCCTTCGAGAGCACTTCAGAACTCGTCAATTCGGGAATTTACCGCTACATCCGCCACCCGCTCTATGCCTCCCTGCTTTATTTTACCTGGGGAGCATTTCTCAAGGATATTTCGTGGGTTTCCTTCATTCTGGGGCTTGCAGCCAGCGCGAGCCTCGTGGCTGCAGCCAAGGCGGACGAAAAGGAGTGCATCCAATACTTTGGTGACCCCTACCGGCAATACATGAAATACACGAAAAGGTTCATCCCGTTCATGCTTTAGCTCCCCCTGATTCGACCAGAGAACAAATTGGATTATGATAAAGGAATACCTGAACTCTTTTCGTAAGCCCTCACCTGAGTGGGTGGAGAAACACATCCTCCATCTGGTGCGCCATGTCTGGGCGAATGTGCCCTTTTATCGGGCAAAGATGGAAAATGCCGGAATTTCCCCTGCCGACATCACCTCGCTGGAAGACTATGTGCACAAATTTCCCGCGACCTCAGCGGCTGAATACCGCGCCTTTCAGCAGGCGGGCAATTCTGCGGGGTTGCTCGATCTCCGGCTGCCTCGGGACGGTCTGCTGAAGCAGACCAGCAGCGGCTCCTCCGGCGTCCCGCTCACAATACACCGGACGAACCGGGAGACCGAGATCGACCAGGGTCGCGCCTTGTGGCACCTCATCCGGGCCGGACTGCGGCCCTGGCACCGGGTGATGGCCGTACTGGCACCAAGGGAGAGGGAGGAGCACGTCTATTTTCTGCAGCGTTTAGGAATATTCCACCGCACCGTCGTCCACTATAACATGCCCTTGCAGGAGATTGCCGGCCGGATTCAACGAGACCGGATCAACGTGATCTATGGTCAAAAGTCCTTCATCCGGCTCATCGCCGAGCATTACAGGAAGAAAAGTCTTCCCGCCCCGAAACTGCACCTGCTCATTCCGGGAGCGGAAAAGAGTGGAAAAGCCGACCGGGCTTTTCTGGCCGATACCTTTCGTCCCGCCCGCTACTGTGAATTTTACGGCGCGAATGAAACCAACCTGATCGCCGCACGCTTCGATGAGTTCTACCAGCCGGATTACCGGGCAGTCTTTTTCTCGCTTGCCGATATCGTCCCGCAGAGCGAGGACGGTCTGGTAAGCGGCTCCATGCTGGTCACCTCGCTGGTCAATGAAGCCCAACCCATCCTCAAATTGGAGCTCGGCGACCGGGTGCTGGTGCGCAACTATGACCGGCTGACCCGGCTGGGTGCGGCTATCGTTGAAATCGAAGGCCGGAATAATGATTACCTCATCCTCCCGGACGGAGAGAAAATTTCAGGCGCGACCTTGTACATCGCTCTCGAAAAATTGCCCTTTATGCGGCAGTTCAGGGTCGTACAGGATTCGGCCGCTGCATGCACAGTGTTGCTTAAAATCGCAGATCTTGATGCGGCGAAACGCTTGCAGATTGAAGAGTTGCTGCAGAACCTTTTCATGGAGAGGATACGATACCGGATCGAGTATGTGGAGGAGATTCCCATCGATCCCAACGGCAAAACCAAAATCATCATCTCACGGATGAAACCATGACTCGCACCCGGAATTATTCTACCATCAGCAAAAGAATTGCCGAAGGGGTCGCGGGAATCAAGCCGGGTCTGATGAACACGCGTACACAAATATTGACCAACCCGCAGAGATTAAATTATTGCGGGATGCCAGGAAACACCACGCCTTGAGCCTGATCACTCTCACGACATCCCTGCTGGGGTTGCTCGCTGACTCCGGCCGCTCCTCTTCCGACCTCGCCGGAACTGTGCAGAACCGAGTCCGCAAGCTGATGATGGCGGCCGCCACCGTGCCGCGCCACCGCGAGGCCATGCAGCACACCGGCTACGATCCCCAGCACGACTTTTCCGGAATCGCTGATCTTTCCCGCCTGCCGGTGATGACAAAAGAGGAGCTCAAGGCCGCACCGGAAAATTTTCTGCAGGAGGACTACGCACACCGGCTGGCCGGCTGTTTTTCGGACCGGACATCAGGCTCGACAGGGATGCCTCTGACCGTCTGCCGGTCAAAACGAGAGCGCGAGATCCAGGTGGCCAAATGGATGCGCCTCCTCCTGCTGAGCGGCTACTGTCCGACCGACAAGGTCTTCTCTTTCACCTCGCCGGGCCGGCTTGATGAAGGGCGCAGCATTCTCCAGCAGCTTGGTCTGCTTCGGCGCCATGCAGTCGACTACACCCTGCCCCCGGAGGTTCTCACCGATGAGCTGCTGCGCTGCCGACCGGCGGTGGTCTATGGCGTGCGCACCAGTCTGCTCATGGTCGCAGATGAACTGGCCAGACGCGGCCGGCAGACCCCTGCAGTCAAGCTGCTCCTTGCCGGCGGCGAGGTGATCGACGCATCGACCAGGCGTCGCTGCCGCGAAGCCTTCGGGGTGGAAATCACAGAGACCTATGGAACCGTTGAGATGGGGGTGATGGCCTGGCAGCAAAAGGGCCGGGAGGGGCTCAGCCTGATCAGTGACTGCACCCTCTTCGAGTTTCTCGACCGCAAGGGCGATCCGGCAGCCCCGGGCCAGTGGGCGCGCATCATCGTCACCGACCTGCACGGCTGGCTGATGCCCTTCATCCGTTATGATCAGGGCGACCTGGCCACCTATAAAATCGTGGAGGACGAGAGAGGAGAAAGCGTGCAGGTGATCGACCGGATCATCGGCCGACAGGATGACATCGCCACCCTTCCGGATGGACGCAGCCTGACCTATCTGGATTTTTACGAGACCATGGACAACTATGCAGGGATCCGGCAGTTCCGTATCCGGCAGCAGGCCCCCGACCGCTTTCTTGTCGAGCTGGCGGCCGAAGCGGCTTATTATCGCGCCATCGAGAACGAGTTATTGAACAAGCTGGCAAGACTCTCCCCCCTCCCACTCGCTTTCGAAATCCGGCTTGCGGAGCGGATCCCTCCGGATTCCAGCGGCAAGATGCGCATGCTCGTGCAGGATTTTAAGACATGAACCGGGTGCCGCGCGATGTGCTTCCAGACTACCTCCACCGCCTGCTGTGTACCAGCCGGCGAATCCTCTACTGGGCTCTTCCTCCGCTGATATTCTGGATAATCCTCAGGAGTGTCGATCTGCCCCGGCTGGGGCAGCTGGCTTCCGGCGGCCATCCGGCCCTGATCATTCTCGGGCTCAGCCTCCTTGTTCCTGTGGTCATGTTGGGTGCGCTGCGCTGGCATCTGCTGCTGCACCATTACGGCTGCGGCCGCTGCACCTATCGGAAGAGCATCAGGGAGTACTGGCAGGGACTGGCCGTGGGTCTGCTCGCCCCTGGCACCCTCGGATTCGACGCTTATCGCATTCTGCTCACAGGAGAGCGCAGCGGATACTATCTCCGCTGCGCTTTCATTATCCTGATTGAGAAAGCGGGAGCGCTCTTTTCCTGTGCGCTTCTGGTCGCGGGACTCTTTCCGCTGCTGGGTCCGAACAGGCTGCCCGAGGGTATCGCCCGTGTGGTCGATGCCCTCTACCTCCTCCTGCTCGCTGGGGGAGCCGGTACTGCGGCCCTGCTCCTTCTCCGGCGGCGAAGATGGGCCGGCGCGATTGCAGCAGCGGTCAACGCCCGCCTCGAAGCGATGACCCGCCGACTCAATGCCCTCGCACACGGCCAGCCGGCTCGCGGGGAAGAGGCCCGGGAGGAGGGCAGCCAGCGCACTGGGGCGGCCCTGATCTGGTCCGCGTTTGATGCGGAGGTCGCCCTTCCGGCGGCGGGACTCTCGCTGGCCATCCATCTGGTGTCCGCCCTGCAGTCCCAGATCCTTTTTCTGGCCTACGGCCACCAGATATCTTTCATCGTCAACCTTTTCATCGTCCCCTTGCTCTTCCTGCTTTACGCACTGCCGATCTCTTTCGGCGGACTGGGCATCCGCGAGGGGGCCTTCATCCTTGCCTACAGCGCCTTCGGAGTGCCGGCGGAAACCGCCCTGGTCATCAGTCTCACCGGACTGGCGGGCAACCTGATCAGCTACGGGATCGGCGCCCTCCTCTTCTATCCGGGCGGCGGAACCCGCCGGTTGTGAGCTTTGTCGCATAGGAGCGGAAAGATGCTGCACAACACAGCAACAGACAAATTTTCACAACTTTACTGGGACCTAGAAAATCGACGCCCCCTGACGCCCGGCGAGGGCTGTCCACTCGACCAATGGCTGACCGGGCGGACGGAGGCGAGATTCGCCATCCATCCTGCCGGCTTTCTGGTCTTTCTGCCGCCTGATCAACTGGAGGGCGTTGACGAGTATCGCGCAGGAGATCCCTATGCAGCCGAAGAGGGTTTCGTCAAGTGGCCGGCATTCCAGAATCGAAGGCTTGCAACCACCCTGAAACTGCTGGAGAAGGCCCTGGCTTCAGTCTCTGGTACCCCGGCGATTCTGGATGTGGCCTGCGGTGAGGGGATTATCACAGCCGAGATCAAGAAGCAGTTTGGCAGCGCAGAGGTATGCGGCATCGACTATTCCATCTCAGCGATCACCACAGCCGCCAGTCTCCACAGCGGGGTCGAGTTTGCCGTAGGTGATGCACGCCGGCTGCCCTATTGCCCAGGGCGCTTCGACGCGGTGGTCCTCAACAATATCTGGGAACATCTCCCCGATCCCCTTAATCTGCTGGAGGGGGTGAAGCGGATCCTGAAACCGGGGGGATATGCGATCATCTCCACGCCCAGCCGCTACCGTTTCCGCAATATGGTCAGGGTGGTCCTGGGCCTGCCGGTAGAATTCATGTCGAAGGAGCATGTGACCGAGTACACGGTGGGACAGGTACTGGAGCAGCTGCGTTACGCCGGGATGGAGGCGGAGCTATTCGATGAGCCGCTGCGGGGTCCGGCCGGCGGCCTGGTGCGTTTCATCGCCTTCAAGATGGCGGTGCCGATAGTCCGCGCCATGCTGCAGCTCATCGGATCGCATCACAGTCCCGAGGAGACGGTTTTTTATCTTGCTCACAAGCAGGGCTGGCCGGCGGAGGGATCATCCTTGTGAAACGATGAGATCGCAGATATAGTCGATCTCGTCATCGCCGAGCTCGTAAAAGAGCGGCAGGCGCACGAGACCATCGGAATAGCGATCCGCCTGGGGCAGGAAACGCCCGTCATGGCGGTTGTGGTAGAAGGGGCTCCTGTGCAGGCTTTGATAGTGAAAGAGTGCCGAAATCCGGTGTCTGCACAGCATGTCAATCAGCTGGGTGCGGCGTTGGAGTGTGTTGAATACCAGATAGAAGAGATGGCCATTGCCACTGGAATGGAGGGACGGTTGTGGGATCTGCACTCCCTGATCCTGAGCCCAGGCTGAGAGCCGGTTCCTGTACCGGTTCCACTGCTCAAGGCGTCTGGCCTGAATCTTCTCCAGGTTTTCGAGCTGTGCCCAAAGAAAAGCGGCAGTCAGCTCCGACGGCAGGAAAGAGGAACCGATATCCACCCAGTGGTATTTATCAGCCTCACCCCGGAAGAAAGCTGCACGGTTGGTCCCCTTTTCCCAGATGATCTCCGCCCGCTCTGCAAACTCGGGATTGTTGACGACCAGCATGCCGCCCTCTCCGGCGATGATGTTTTTGGTCTCGTGGAAAGAAAATGCCGCCAGATCTCCACAGGAGCCCAGGGCTTTGCCTTTGTAGGAGGCATTGATCGCCTGGGCTGCGTCCTCGACGATATGGATGTGATGGCGGCGGGCCAGTGCGATGAGGGGATCCATATCGCAGGCCATGCCGCCATAGTGCACCGGCACGATCGCGCGCGTCCTGGGAGTGATCAGGGCTTCGAGGGCGCTGACGTCCAGGTTTGGATTTTCAGCCAGACTGTCGGCAAAGATAATGGTGGCGCCCCGCAAGACAAAGGCGTTGGCCGTGGAGACAAAGGTGAACGAGGGCACGATCACTTCGTCGCCCGGTTGAATATCGAGCAGAATCGCCGCCATCTCCAAAGCATCGGTACAGGAGGTGGTCAGCAGGCTTGTGTTGAAACGCCATCTCTCCCTGAAGAAGAGCTGGCATTTTTGTGTGAAAGGGCCGTTGCCCGAGAGCCGGCCGTTCCGCACGGCCTGCCCGATATAGTCGAGCTCCCTGCCTGAGAGAAAGGGCTTGTTGAAAGGGATGCCGGGATGATCCTGCACGCTTGTCAGCCTTTAGTGTTAACTAAATGAATCTCTTGGGTATATATACAAGTAGGCAATAAGGCTGTAAATCGCGGAAAAATCGGCGGGCGGATCCCTGCGGCTCAGGGGTTGTTGATCCGGGCCAGCAGCACCTTGTCGACAAAGGCGCCCTCCTTGAATTCATGCTCCCTGAGCACTCCTTCCTGCCTGAAAGCCAGCCTTTCATAAAAACGGATCACTGCGGGGAAACCTGCGTCGGTTTTGCACCAGACCTTGTGCAGTTGGAGGGTTGAGAAGGCATACTCCAGTAAAAGCTGGACAGCCTCTGAGCCACAGCCCTGGCCCTGCAGGCTCTCATCTCCGATGAAGATGCTCATCCTGGCGTTGTGATGGCGGCTGTCGATCTGGTCAAGCGAGACATTGCCGATATGGGCGTCATCCTTCAGACGGCAGACGGCAAAGACAATCTTGACGGGATCCTGCTGCAATTTTTCGAACCAGATCAGCTGCTCCTCCCTGGAGAAGGGGACCTTGACACCGATCTTGGTATATATTTCCCTGCGGTGCAGCCAGACCCAGGTACGTTCCAGATCAGTGATCTCCAGTCTGCGCAGATAGAGCTGTCGGCCTTCAGTGGTCTTGTTCATCCCTCACCCCGACCTGACGGTAGATTGCATACCTGGGCATGCCGGTTAGCTCCAGAATGATGCGGCCGATGTACTCCCCGAGGATCCCGACCTCGACCAGCAGCATGCCGCCGAAGAACATGATCGCCAGAATCAGCGAAGTGAATCCCGGAACGCCGACGCCGCCGGCCAGCCAAAGTATGAAGGAGTAGACTCCGTAGAAAAAAGCGAGTGCAGCCGTGATGATGCCGGCGATGGAAAAAATGCGCAGTGGCAGCAGCGTGACATGGATGATGCTGCGATAAGTCTCCTTGATCAACTTGAAGAGTCCGTAGCCGCTGCTGCCGAGGGGCCGTGGGCGGTGCTCGACCGGCACATTATGGATTTTGTGGGTCAGTCGGACGATCAGGGGACCCAGTTGGGGAAAGCTCATACGATAGAGGACGATCGTGCGGGCGAAGGCGGCCGGCATAATTCGGAAACTCGTCGTGACGATGCCGGAGGGCTTGCCGTAAAAAAGGCCGAGGATGGTCTGCATCAGCAGGGTGCCGAGATGGCGCAGCCGGCTTTGCCCTCGGGAGGCCGGCACCCCCATGATGCAGTCCATCTCCGGATGGTCTCGCATCGCCTCGATCAGCTTGACGAGTTCCTCCGGGGGGTGCTGCAGGTCATCATCCATGGTTATGACGTGGTTTCCGACAGCCAGTTCCAGGCCGCACAGGGTCGCCTTGAACTGACCGACACGATAGAGGAGATCGATTCCGCGGACAAATTCGTACCTTTCCGCCAGTTCCTCAATTGCCGCCCAGGTTTGCACATCGGGGCTGTGGTCGTTGACCAGGATTAATTCAAAGGGCGAATGGGGCGCCATCACCTGTCCGATCCGGGCTGCCAGTTCAGCCAGCCAGGCCCCGGAGGAGTAGCAGGGGATGACGATCGAATAGCGGATTGATTTCATGGTTCGATCTCGATGTGCAGATGCTTCTCCAGCTCCGCGATTAGAATCTCATATTCAGCCGAGCCGCCGTCCAGCAGCAGGTAGCCGAGCAGGTTGGCGTTGTGCGTGAAGGCGCCGACCTCCTCGCCCGGTTTCCTGGCCATCACCACGTCGAAGACAGCAGGCACCATTTCCCGCAGGGCATGCAGGGAGGCGATCGATCTCAGCCGGCCCGGACGGCCCGAACCGAAAACATAGCTGCTCACCGGTCGCTGCACTCCGTTCCAGCCGGTTCGGAGCGGCTCCCCAAGGGCATGGTCCAGTGCCATCTCCAGCAGGTCCACACCCATGCCATGATATATTAAATCTACAATCCCATTGCCTCCGTTGCGGAGACCGATTTCCAGCAAATAAACGGAATCCCCTGCGATGATGGCATCAAAGTTCATCGGACCAGCGTCATAGCCGAGATCGGCGGCGATACGGCCGATCGCTTCACCCACGATGGGCTCGACGGCAGCCGCCCGGGGATTCGGCAGGGAATGTCCCCTTACCATCACACCCTGCATGTGCTTGTCGGTCGTTGTAAAAAAAACGGGCGCTCCATCGAAAAAAAAGGCATCCCCGCCCGTTTCTCTCCCGGTGATGAAGGCTTCCGCACAGACCAGGCCGTTCCTGGCATGCAGCCAAGCATGTTCATAAGCCGCCGCAACCCTCTCCACCGGCAGCCCCGGTTCGAGGATGGTGACCCCGCGCGAACCCGAGGCATCATCAGGCTTGAAAACGCATTTTCGTTTCAATGAGGAATAAAAACGCCATGCCTCTGTACCATCCGGGCAGCAGACGAAAGGTGGGTGGGGATGACCATGGGCCTGCAAAAAGGCGCGAAATGCGCTCTTGGAGGAGACCGTTTCCGCGATCTTGCGCGAGGGCCCGCGCAGCCCGAGGGTATCGACGACTGCACCGATCGCCGGCAGACCGGCATCGGCTCCGGTTGTGAGGATCGCCGCGGCATGGCTGGCCTGCGCCAGGGCGAGGATGTTCCCCACCTCCCGGATGTCGACTGCGTAAAACTGATCGGCGAGAGCGATGCCTGGAAAATCGCCGGGAATGCTTGCGACCAGGGCCTCGCAACCCCTCTCCCGGGCCTTGCGGATCAACGGCGCCTGGTAGATACCTGCGCCCAATATAAGAATCGCGGGCTTCAAGAGGGGATGCGCCGGTTATCGACCACCGACAGGATGGCGACCAGGAGGGCGATGACGTAAATCAGCGGCAGCTTGTTCGTCCGCAAGAACTGAAACACCCCGGACATGTGGACATAGCTGTAATGGGTTAAAAAGACCGCTGCACTGAGGGCAAGCAGCAAGAGCCCCTTCCGCCATCGCACCTCAGGACGGGTGTCGAGAAGAAAGTAGAGCAGGGCCAGCGCAAGCGCCGGCAGGGTGTAATCGGCGCTGACGCTCGGGATGATCAGGGAACCGATGACCAGAATAAAAAACAGGTATTTATTGTCAAAGGCCAGTCCCTTGCGCCAGGTTACGGCCAGGACCAGCGCCAGCAAAATCAGATAAACGAGCGCCAATAAAGGAAAGAGCCATGGGGCGGAGAAGAAATAGGTGTTGACCAGCTCTGAAAAGGCAGCGATGGAATGATTCCCGCGCCAGATCTCCGGACTGTTGGCATAGCGTACGACCATATTGGAATACCGCATCAGGGTGCCAGCGCCGAGGATGAAAAAGAGCACCAGATTGAGTCCCAACAGCTTGGCCATGTGAATCAGGTTTTTGCGGGAGAGGAGCGGCCGAACCAGGAAAATGAGGATAAAAATGAATGGATATAATTTGAGCTGTGCCGCCAGGGTGAAGAGGAGAATGGACCAGTTCGCATGCCCCCTCCTGAAAGCCAGCAGGGAGGCGAAAACCAGGACCATCACCACCATGTTCCATTGCCCGCGCTCGAGTTCAAAATGAAAACCATACGATCCCAAAATGGCCAGAAAGATAAGCGTTATCACAACATTGCTGCTGTAGCGGGCAAGTCGGGGGATGATCCAGTAACAGGCGACGATTACCATGCCCACGACCAGCAGCGTGAAGAGGTGATAGACCAAGGGCCAGGGAACGACATTCATTAATTGAAAAATAACCTTGGCAAGAGGGGAATAGGGGGGCGTTCGCCCCGCCTGAGTGGCCGCCTCGAGGGTGTAGGAGAGGTCAGCTCCCAGACGGTTCATGGGGGGGAAATATTTGAGGAAGTACATGCGCTCGGCATGGATGAAGACCGGATAGATAAAGCCGATGAGATAGGTCGATATAAAAGCGAGCAGCGCGATGCTTTCGGTTCTTTGCAGAAACGCCCGGATCCTGTCCAGAACGGCACGGATCATCCTCTCCTCCCTCCCTTGGTGCGCACTCTCCGCGATGAGACAGCTCGCAGGTTCCGTTAAGATTCTCCACCTGGATTCCCGGCCAGAGCCGGGCGACAGGAGAATGACATGTCTGCAATCCGGAAAAAGAGCCGACAGATCCGGCCATCCCGCAGCGCCGGCCGGCTATTCCCTGAAATCAGGCTCAAAAAATACCCACTGAATATCCGCATTTGCCTTTCTCAGCACCACTTCGCACCGGTTGATATTTTTAATCAGCTCATCCACGGTATCGACCGGCTTCATCCTGGCTTTCACCGCCACCATGATCTGCGGGCCCAGCTGCAGGGTGATCAGATTGAGGATGCGCTCGATTTCCGGCATGGCGGAGAGCATCCCTTCGATGCGGGCGTGGGTTTCCTCATCGGTGCTCTGCCCGATCAGCAGGCTCTTGACCTTCGCTCCGAGCGAAAAGGAGATGATAATGAGCAAAACGCCGATGCCGATGCTGCCGATGGCGTCGAAGACGGGATTGCCGGTGACGACAGCAAGAATGATCGCGAGCAGGGCGAAGCCCAGGCCCGCCAGGGCGGCGGTGTCTTCGCCCAGGACCACCACCAGCTCGCTCTGCCGGCTCTTTTTAGCCCAAATCCACAGGCTGACCTTGTGCCGCAGCTTGTTGATCTGTCTGATGCAGCCGGTGAGCGAGGCGGCCTCGAAGAGGATGCTCACGGAAAGGACCGCGATGGCGATCATCGGACTCTTCAGTCCTTCGTGAGAGTTGAGCTTGTGCACTCCCTCATAGATCGAAAAGAGGCCGCCCATGCTGAAGAGAATGAGGGCGACGATGAAGGACCAGAAGTAGATCTCCTTGCCGTAGCCGAGGGGATGTTCCGGGTCGCGCTTTCGCTTCGCCGCCTTGAGGCCCCAGAAGAGCAGCCCCTGGTTGCCGCAATCGGCGTAGGAGTGGACCGCTTCGGCAAGCATGGCCCCCGAGCCGGTGAGCACGGCGGCGACGGTTTTGGTGATGGCAATGCCGAGGTTGGCCAGCAAGGCAAAAAGGATTGATTTGACCGAGGCGTCTTGATGTGACATTTGGGATTTATCCGCATTAAAGTGGGCAGGCTGATTGCGGCGGCAATATAGCCAACCCGGCCGTGAAATTCAAGTATATTCTCGCAGCACCCGGTCGACCTAATCCGGCCGCATCCGGCAGTCCTCATCCTCGTATTCAACCTCTATGGTGGTATGCTCGAGATCCGCGTGCTCGAGCAGCCTTAGTGCGGCTTTTTTGACGTGAATGATGTGCTTCCGGGAGGCCGTGGCGGGGACAACGAGGTGGGTCGTGAGCACGTTATGCTCCCCGTCCAGCGACCAGGCGTGGGTATGATGGGTCGAGAGCACCCCCTCGATGGCGCCGAGCGCATGATCGAGTGCCGCCAGATCGAGTTCGGGGGGCGCCGCCTGCAGAAAGATCGCCAGGGTTTTGTGGAGGTTGCGTACCACATTGTAGAGCACATAACAGGTGATGAGCATGGAGAGCAGTGGGTCGAGGATATGGAGGTCGGAGATGAGCAGCGCAACGCTGACGACCAGGACGGCGACCCAGCCAAGCACATCCTCGAGCAGGTGCCAGACGATCATCTGTTCATTGAGGGACTTGCCATTGCGCATGCGGAGCACGGCTGCGCCATTGACGAGGATTCCCAGAATGGCAAGGGCGAGCATACCGCCGGGATGGGCGGGCTCCGGCGCGAACAGGCGGGGGATAGCGCGGGAGAGAATGAAAACAGAGCCCACGAGCAGTACGATGGCGTTCACCAGTGCGGCCAGCAGCGACAAACGCCTGAATCCATAGGAATAGGAGCCATGGCCGGGCCTGCGCGCACGGCTCTCCATGAACCATGAAAAGCCGATCGAGAAGGAGTCACCCAGATCATGCAGGGCATCCGAAAGGATCGCCAGGCTGTTGGTGAGGAATCCCCCGGCCACCTCGATCAGGGAAAAAATCAGGTTAAGGAAAAACGCCGCTCTTATACTGGCGTTAGAGTCCTGCGCGTGTGAATGATGGTGGTCCATGCTCGTTCCTGAATGGAGATCCGCCTGCGGGCCGGGAAACTCGCCCAATTCATCCCCGGATCGACTCGATCCCCCTCCCCTGCTTCCTCTACAACCTGTACATCGGCTCCATTTCATCCTCGAAGAGAATGAGCTCGTCGTTTTTAAAGTTGATGAAATCCTGACTGGAGGGATGGCCGGGATAGGGCGCATAGAAATGACCGGGATAGGCATTGCGCCAGACCAGGATCCAGGCAATCCGGCCCAACTCCGGATGGCGGCGGAGCGGCTTGAGGATGCGGTCGGTGTACCAGTTGACCTCGGTGAGGGCGTTGCAGCCGGTCTCGGTCAGGGCCGGGATCTTGTTTTTACCTCCGGCGAGATCGATCAACGTTCTCAGGCTCTCGATGAAGAGGGTGTCCTGGCGCGTGCGGGAGACCGAGGGATCTAGTTGGCGACATTGCCCACATCCCAGTAATTGTCAAAGCCGAAGATGTCGACGCAGTCGTCGCCCGGCCAGGCATAGAGCATGTCGCGCTCGAGGGCGGCGGGATTCATGCGGCTCTTGTCCGGCGAGATGGCGTATAGCAGCTGATGGATATCGAGCGAATCGCGCAGGAAGGAGACCGTGAAACGGAAAAGAGCCCGGTACTCCTCCTCAGTGCAGCCTTTGGTGCCCCACCAGAACCAGTCACCGTTATGCTCGTGATAGGGGCGGAAGATGACCGGGATCGGCCGGCCGGACTCATCCACCAGCTCCCGGAAAAAATTGCCGGCCAGGGTGAGACGGCGGACGAGCTCGGCGTGGGCGTCTCCGCCCGGGAGCAGCCGGGCGCCTGAAGGCCGGGTGTCGTTGACCCCGCCACCGGTGGCCGGGTTGCCATCATGCCAGCTGACGGTGATGATCCCGCCGCGGGCATAGCCCTCTTTTATCAGCCGCTTGATCTTGTTGAAATGGACCTTGTCAACATTGGCCGAGGCGCTGATATTGCCGATATCCCAGCCGTAGACCGCGGGGTAGGAGCCGCAGACATCCCTGACGTCGCAGTAATCGCTATCGGGATGGGCGCGTCCGACCCCGTAGGCCAGGGCATCCTGCTGGCCGAAAAGGACGCCCTTGCCGGAGAGCTTTTTCAGATTGAGATAGAGGGCCCGGGTCTCCGGCGTGGCCTGGCGGTCGACTGGCAGCTCCTCTCCGCCCGAGAAGGCCAGGGCGGCAGCAAGCAGTATCAGGTTTAACATGGCACTCTCCCGAAATGGGGGCAAGTTTCTTTTAATATAATCAGAATAACCATGAATATCATCATTTTAATGCGCAGTTGTGCATAAACGCCATGCACAAGCCTGAGCAGTCATTTTACACAGCCGACTTTCACTACGAAGCACCACCGCCATAATATTTCCGGGCAGCAAAACGGATAAATCTCTTGCTCGCCAATCCGTAAAAGGCTATATTGAATCCAGGTCATCGAATGCGGGGTCTCCAGGGACTCCGTTTTCTGGTGTCAAGGGCAGATCTGTATGGTGCATCCCCAAAAGGCCGCAGGAGAAGCAAAAGATGAATACATGTTATCAAAAAATCAGCTCCAGAGCCAAGGAGCTGGAAAATGAGATCGTGGAGTTTCTGCTGGCGTTGGTTGCCACTCCCTCCCATTCGGGTGTGGAGGAAAAGGTCATCCAGGTCATCCGGCAGGAGATGATAAAGGCCGGCTTCGACGAGGTGCGCATTGACGGCCTCGGCAGCATCATCGGCCGCATCGGCAGCGGAAAGCGGCTCATCGCCTTCGACGCCCATATCGACACCGTCTATCCCGGGGATCCGGCGCAGTGGAACTTTGATCCCTTCACCCCCTTTGTCCGGGAGGGCAAGGTCTGGGGCCGCGGCAGCGTCGATCAAAAGGGCGGCATGGCCGCGATGGTATATGCCGGCAGGATGATCCGGGAGATGGGACTGAATGACAAGTTTACCATCCTCTTCACCGGCACGGTGATGGAGGAGGACTGTGACGGCCTCTGCTGGCAATATCTGATCAATGAAGAAAAGATCCGGCCCGAGCTGGTGGTGATCACCGAACCGACCAACATGAATATCTATCGCGGCCACCGCGGCCGCATGGAGATGGAGGTGCAGGTCAAGGGCGTGAGCTGCCACGGCTCCGCCCCCGAGCGCGGCGACAATGCCATCTACAAGGCTGCCCGCGTCGCCCTCGAGATTGAAAAGCTCAACGTGCGGCTGCGCAGTGATCCCTTTCTCGGCAAAGGCAGCGTCACTGTCACCGAAGCGCGCTCATCCTCTCCGTCCCTCTGCGCCGTACCCGATGGCGCGGCCCTCCACCTCGACCGCCGGCTCACCCAGGGCGAGACCAGGGAGAGCGCGGTCGCGGAGGTCCATGATGCCGCCGTGCGGGCCGGCGTGCCGGATGCACAGGTTAGCGTGCTGACCTACGCCGAACCGGCCTATACCGGAAAAATCTACCCCACTGAAAAATACTATCCCACCTGGGCGCTCCCGGAGAACTCGCCCTGGCTGCAGCAGGCAGCTGCGGCTTACGAGGGGCTTTTCAGCAGGATTCCGCTGATCGACAAGTGGACTTTCAGCACCAACGGCGTCGCAATCGCCGGAATGAACAACATCCCCTGCCTCGGGCTCGGACCGGGCAATGAGGTCCATGCCCATGCCGCCAACGAGGCCTGCCCCGTCGAGCACCTCAGCGGCGCCGCGGCGTTCTACGCTGCCCTGGTGGCGGTGCTCAACGAAAAGGCCGGATGAGGTGAGTTCCGTCTTTGAGTACCAATGCTGCGAGTGCGGCCGCTGCTACGCCCGTGACGAGGTGACCTACCTTTGCCCGGCCTGCTCGGCTTCCTGGAAGCCGGGCATGCCCCTCAAAGGTGTGCTGCGCGCCGAGTTCGACTATGCCGGGATCCGGCGCAGGCTGCATCCGCGCCGGATTGACTGGCGGCTCTGGAATGCGGTCGAGGAGAGGTATTTCCCCCTCTGCGCGGTCGGAAATACCCCCTTCACCCGCATCGACCGCTTCGGCACGCTGGCCGGGTTCGCAAACCTCTGGGCCAAGAACGACGGCCTCAACCCCAGCGGCTCGCTCAAGGACCGCGCCTCCTTTCTGGTCGCCGCCGATGCCCTGCGCACCCGCGCCCGCACCCTCGTCGCCGCCTCGACCGGCAACGCC
>ERZ795031.1270-NODE-1270-length-26724-cov-15.521767_pt1 | contig 26724 bp, 21 predicted proteins | sample MGYA00375123_ERZ795031 | MGnify/ENA primary metagenome ERZ795031 (study PRJEB30166, sample SAMN05720159) | activated sludge metagenome | isolation source: anaerobic digester from wastewater treatment plant | place: USA | collected 2015-04-21 ...
CACCATTATCTTGGCGCGAGCATCAAAACCCGGAAAGAACTGGAGATGGAACATGAATCCGAAAAGTAAAAAAATCCTCCTCGGACTTCTTATCGCCGGGCTTATAGTCGCGGCGGTGCTGGGCGCCTATTCTTATGCTGGGCAGCGCGCCTTTATCAGCACGCTTTTCTCTGGCCTGACCCTTGGTTCGCTGTTCTTTATGGTAGCTGCCGGCCTCACGCTTATTTTTGGGCTCATGGATGTGCTGAACTTTGCGCACGGTTCCATGTTCATGCTCGGCGCGTATATCGGCTGGCAGTTCTACACCAACCCTACCTTTATCTTTGGAATGGCGCCCTTTCTGCTCGCTTTTGGCGCGGGTGTGCTGATTACTCCCATCGTAAAACCTTATCTGATTGCCTGGAAAATTTCCGAAAAGTGGCAAAAAGCGCTGCCAAAGATCGCGTATATGTTGGCGCTGGCCGCGCTTGTCCTGGCGTTTGTTGGTTTTGATATCCTCAGCGTTGCGGATACCGCGATGGTGGCGGCCACTACCACCACCGTGGGGAACCCGCTGGCCGAAATCAGCGCTCAGGAAGCTTTAAGATCTTTTTGGCTGCGTCCGTTTTTGATGTTCATCAGCGGCTTGTTAATCGCGGTGGCTTCTTCCAAACCCGGGGACAAAACCCAATTTGCCCCCAAAGAACCTATCGGGAAAAAACTGCTGATGCCCGCCGCGCTTTTGCTTCTGACCATGGTCAGCACCTTGGTGCGTGAATCCGCATCGGTATCCATCCTGCTGATGAACGGCAATCTGCGCTTCGCGCTTTCAATTTTGTTGGCTGTGGCATTCGGGTTCATATTTGGGGCGGTGGTGGAAATTGCCTTGATCCGACCGCTTTACGTGCGTCCGACCTTTATCCTGCTTATGACCCTGGGCCTCAGTTATGTCATCCGGGAACTGGTGCAATATTTGTGGGATCCGCTTACGTATCAGATGTCCCGACCGCCGTTATTCGCGCAGCCGGGCAAGGCAGCTAGTATAGTCGAATGGCTTCAAAAAGGGAGCTCCACCATCGATATCTACGGCGCAACAGTTCCCACATACCGCCTGTTCATCATCGCGCTGGGGATTGCCATGTTCATCCTGGTTATTTTTGTGATGAGCAAAACCCGCCTTGGGATGATTATCCGCGCTGGTGTTCAGGACCCTCATATGGTTGAGGCGATGGGCATTAATGTCAAAGCCGTATTTACGCTGGTCTTCGCGATGGGCGTGGGGCTGGCCGCGCTCGGCGGCATTGGCGCAGCGCCTTTTCTGCCGGTTCAACCTCTGATGGGCGATACCTACCAGACGCAAGGCCTCATTACTGTTGTGATTGGCGGCATGGGCAGTTATATTGGCGCGTTTGTGGGTGCGATGATCCTGGGCATGGCGCGCGCTTTTGGCGATTACTTTGCGCTCAAACTCTCTCTCTCGCCCGCGATTGCTGAAGCTTCTACAGTCATTATCATGGTGATTGTGCTGCTCACCAGACCGCAGGGTCTGTTTGGAAAGAAGGAGTAAGCTGAAATGGCAGATAATACTATGTTCAAAAAAACTGCTGCTAAACCGAAAAAGGTCAAAGAACTGGCGTTTTTGATCTTTATTGCGGTGATGGGTTTACTGCCCTTCGTTCTGAACATTATTACCGGCACAGGGCTGAACGAGGGCGTAACCAAGTTCTGGCAGGGTCAACTGATAGCGTTCTTCATCATGGCCGTCTTTGCGATGAGCTATGATTTGTTGATTGGTTTTGGCGGCATTCTCTCCTTCGGTCATGCTGCCTCCTTTGGCGGTGGGGCGTATGCCTTTGGTTTGCTTATGAAGCACTGGGCGCCAAACTTCCTAAAGCAAAACCCAGCGATCCTGGGCAGCGCCGAGGTCTCCTCCATCGCGGTTCTCCTGGTTGTTGTCCTTGTTGTACTGCTTGTTTCTGTAGCGGTGGGCTTGATGTTCGCGCTGACTTCCATGCGGCTTAAGGGCACTTACTTTGCCATGCTCACATTGGCACTGTCCACGGCGCTGTACATCATCATCAAATCCACCGATTTGCATGAATGGACCGGCGCGGATGAAGGGCTGCACGGCATTCCTCTGCCGCTGTGGCTCAATCCGACCCAAAACCGCCTGACGGTTTATTTCATCACGCTGGGTTTCTTGTGCGTCTCCTACCTGCTGCTGCGGCGTTTTGTAAATTCGCCCACGGGCAGAATCATTGTCGCTAATCGGGAAAATGAAGACCGCATGCGCATGATTGGTTACAACCCTGTGACTTACCGCGCCATCGCGTTTGTGGTGGCCTCGGTGTTCGCTGGTTTTGCTGGCATGTTCTTCTCTATCTGGAACATGAGCGCCACGCCAACAATGATCTCGGCTGTTACAACTGTTAACGCGCTGATTATGACCATCATGGGCGGTATGGGCACGCTTATTGGCCCAATTTTTGGCGCCGCGATCAGCCAGACCATCCAACAGTTCTTTTACACCTGGTTTGGAGCGCGCTGGCCGCTCATCTTTGGCGTGTTGTTCATCCTCATTGTCATGTTCCTGCCGTATGGCATCGTGGGAACCTGGCGTCTCCAAAAAGGAAATATCCGCGAAGGCTGGAAGCGTCTTCTGAAATTGTTTGCCACGAAAACAGAAGCCGATGCCGGGCAGAAACCGCCCAGTGTGTAATCCATTCTCTATTGATAACAGGCAGCGCCGGCTGGCGCTGCCTGTTTTTCTGCGTGTTTTCGCTTATGCTTGCTTGGAGCGTTGATTTTTGCTAAAGTGCCTTACAATTAAGCAAATCAGCATAGGGTAACCAAGATGAACTCACGCATTCCTGAATCTCTACGGGACCACAGTTTCGGTGACCTGGACGATCCTGCCAAAGGCGGGCCATTTCTAATTAAACGCACACGCGGCGTGCATCATTTTGGAAGGAAAACCCCTCTTGTTCCAAAGCCGGGAGAAGCAGTCACCTTATTTGCGTATACTTCCAGTGATTTGCCTGTAAATGAGCTGGCGCTCCGTTATACAACGCACAATTGGCAGGATTGCACGGAAATTGCATTTGAGCCTGCTGGGCTCAGCTGGGATACTTTAATCTGGGCATGGGTGCGAGAGTGGCGCGCGCAGTTGCCGCCGCAGCCAGAGGGGACTCTGCTTCGTTATCAGATCTACGCCCGTTTTCCGACCGCAGAATCTGCGCCTACAGGCGGCCAGCTGCTCTTCGCGGATTGTCAATCCCGAGAACCACAAGAAGCGCAGCAATTCGCTATTTGGTATGGGAAAGATGGTGTTCCAGCCTGGAGCGAGACGGCTCGCATCTATCAGATTTTTGTGGACCGCTTCAGCCCGGGGGAGGGGAAGGACTGGCTGCAACAGGAAAACCTGGCGCGCCCCTTTGGGGGCACCCTGCGCGGCGTGATTGAAAAATTGTCCTATATCCGCGGGTTGGGTTTTAACGCGATATGGCTGACGCCAATCTTTGCCAGCCCCAGTCATCATGGTTATGACACCATCGATTATTTCCAGATTGAACCCCGCTTCGGAAACCTGACGGATTTTCAGGAGCTGCTTGCCGCCGCGCATAAACTTGGGCTGCGGGTCATCCTCGATTTTGTCGCTAACCATGTCTCTGACCAGCACCCAGCCTTGAGAGAGGCTCTTAAATCACCACAAAGCCCTTACACCGCTTGGTTTAAGTGGCATTCTTGGCCGGAATACCAAAGTTACTTTAATGTCCACTCGATGCCGGAGCTAAACCTGGCGTACGGCTCGCCGGCCAGAGAACATCTTTTTGAGGCGGCGCGCTTTTGGCTGAGCCTGGGAGTGGACGGGTACCGCCTGGACTACGCTATTGGCCCGGGTTTGGATTTCTGGGTGGAGTTCCGCAAGGTATGCCGGGAAGTAAACCCGGAATGTTGGACCTTTGGTGAAGTGACCCGCCCGGCGGACCAGCAGCTCAGCTTTGCTGGCGGACTGGATGGAACACTTGATTTCCTCAGTTGCCAGGCGCTGCGAGAGACCTTTGCTTTCCGCTCGAAGCCAATTTCTTGGTTCTCGGGATTTCTGAAAGAAAGTACCTCGTATTTTCCGCAGCAATTTAGCCGGCCGGCTTTTCTGGATAACCATGACATGAACCGCTTCCTGTTTGCGGCGGGCGGCAGCTCGCGCCGCCTGAGGCTGGCGCTCAGCTGGCTCTACCTGCTGCCTGGGCAGCCGTTGGTATATTTTGGGACAGAGAGCGCGCTTTGCCAGCCAAGATCGATTCACGACCCGCATTCCATCGGTTTTGACCAATCCCGTCTGCCGATGAATTGGGAAGAAGTTCCAGCGCAGAGTGACCTGGCGGATTTGATTCGTGCTCTGAACACGCTGCGCGAACGCTTCCCGGGTTTGGCAAATGCGGAGTGGCAACTGCTGACTCTTGATGACGAAGAGGAGACCGCCTCGTGGCGCGTTGATTGCGAGGCGAAAACCCTCTTCGCCTTCTTAAACCGCTCGGAAACAACACGTAGTGTTCGCTGCCCCGCAGCAGCATGCGGGCAAGGACAAACAACGATTGATTTGATTACAGGCTGGCAGGTAGTACTTACTGAAGACGCGCTTCTTGTTCCTCCTGAAACCTTGCTGCTTTTTCCCGGCAAAGACGCGGCATGAGGCATCCAGCTTTTTTGATGAAAGAGGAGTGTTAAAGATTCTTTCGGAATTTGTCCGCCCGGAAGACATCTTTGTATCCATTCCGAGGTAATTCCCTTTATAATAGTGGCTTGGATTTTTTTATGGCAAACCGCTTGCGATCATTTATTTCTGGCTTTATGACTATCCGCCCCGAGGATGATGTCCCGGCGCCCGTGGCGAAGCATTTTCGCCATAATGTAACTGTGGCAACGCTCGACCTGATGTTCTTCATCTTTGGGGATGGATTTGGTTCCATTACCACCATTGTGCCGGTTTTTGCCGCGACCTTAACTAAATCTCCACTGCTGATTGGTCTCATCCCTGCCATTGCGACCTTTGGCTGGTACATGCCGCAGATGTTTTTATCTGGGTACGTGTCCGACCTCAAGCAAAAGCTGCCTTTCACGATAAAAATGGCGGTTGTGGAACGAATTCCTTACATTTTTTTCCCTGCACTTGCCTTGCTGGTTCCCAGTATTCCCAAATCTACTGCCCTAATAGGGCTCTTTTTCCTGATCAGCTGGCGGGGGCTTGCCAGTGGGATGATCGCGCTGCCCTGGCAAGAAGTGCAGGCGAGCGTGATTCCTCTGACCCACCGGGCACGCTTCTATGGCATCTCGCGCGTTCTGGCGCAGGTGATGGGAATCCTCAGCTCCGTGCTTGCAACTATCTTTCTAAGTCGACTGCCTTATCCTCAAAACTATGCCTTGTGTTTTGGTACCGCTGTAATAGCTCAGTGGATATCTTTCTCTTTCTATTCGCGCACGCGTGAACCAGAGCGCGAGATTCAAAAAAGTGACCTGTTGGAGACTGATTTGGCAGCGCCGGTCGAGGGGAAGCCCGCCAGGAAAATCATAGATCTCCAGCTCTTTAAAGCAATTCTCAAAAGAGACAAAAACTTTCGCTACTATCTGCTTGGGCGCGCGGTAATTTTCTTGGGCGCGATGGCCAGCGGATTCCTGGCGGTCTACGGCGTCCAACGTTTCAATCTCTCTGATTCCCGCGCAGCCGTTTTTACCGCGCTGCTTTACTTTAGCGGAATTATCGGCTACAGCCTGGGAGGCGCGCTGGGGGACAAAATTGGACCAAAGCGCATAGTGGTGGCGTCGGTATTGAGTTGGGGGGGCGCAATGCTTCTTGCGATTCTGGCGCGCAGTGAGTGGGTTTACTACCTGGTCTTTCTTATGTTTGGATTGTACACAGCTGGTATGGTCCTGGGGGATTCAATTCTAGTGATGGAACTGGGTGAGGAAAAACTGCGTCCGACCTATCTGGGCATGGCTCGCAGCCTGATAGGAGTTTTTGTGCTCATTTCTCCGGTGATTGCCGGCATCCTGGTGGAGGCTTTTGGTTATAGGGTTATGTTTACTGTTAGCTTGGTGCTAACCCTTATCGGCGCCTTGTTAATCAGCAAAGTCAAGGACGTTCCGCGCAAAGCGCGCCGCTTGAGTCAGGACAAGGTTTCGTCTTAATATCTTAAATTCTGTAGATATTGGCTGGCACGAACCAAAGTATAATTTCCCAATTCGGTTCTGTTGCCGTTTGCCTGAGCGGGATGCCTTCCCACTTCAAGCGCTCTGTCTGACCTTGGTTTAGATAATGGAGTTTATTTATGCGTGTCATTGAAGTTAATCAACTCACTAAGTATTATGGCAAATCCCGGGGGATTGTGGATCTTTCTATTGAGGTAGAAGAAGGAGAAATCTTTGGATTTATCGGCCCAAACGGCGCGGGCAAATCCACCACCATCCGTTTGCTGCTCTCATTAATTCATCCCACCAGCGGTTCCGCCTGCTTGTTTGGGAAGGATATCATCAGCGCCGGCGCGGAAATACGCAAAGATATCGGCTATCTGCCTTCTGAGGTGTTTTATTACGAAGATATGAAAGTCATCGACCTGCTGAAGTATTCCGCAAGCTTCTTTAAAGGTGACAGCTCCAGCCGTATAAAGGAACTCTCAGACTTGATGGAGCTTGAGTTGGGCAGGCGCATCCGCGATCTTTCTTATGGGAATAAGAAAAAGGTTGGTATTGTCCAGGGGCTGCTGCACAGCCCCAGGCTGCTCTTTCTGGATGAGCCTACCAGTGGGCTTGACCCGCTGATGCAGCGCAAGTTTTTTGACCTGATCCGCCAGGAGAATGACCGCGGGGTAACCGTTTTCTTTTCCTCGCACATTCTGGGAGAAGTGCAGCGTTTGTGCAATCGCGTGGGGATTATCCGCGAGGGCAAGCTGGTGGAAGTATCCGATATACGCAGCTTGCAGCAGAATAATTACAAGAAGATCCGCCTGAATGTGAATGGAGAAAATCCAATTTCGGCTGACCTGCCGGGTGTAAGCAACCTGCAGAAAGAAAATGGACTGGTGCAATTTTTCTTCCGCGGAGACATTAATAACATCTTGCGAAAACTGGCGTTGACGGATGTTAGTGACATCAGTATCGAGGAACCCTCGCTTGAAGAAATTTTCATGCATTACTATGAGTAGGCTGAAAATGAGCGCGAATATTTTTCTTCATGAAATCCGGGCGCAGCGCAGGTCTGTCATTACCTGGTCAGTTGCGCTGCTTTCTGTAATTTTTGTTTTCTTCTCACTTTTCACAAGTTTTACCAAAGACGCCGCCTTGATGAACGAGGTTTTAGCGCGCTTTCCCGAAGAACTGCGCGCGGCTTTTGGCCTTGGAAATATGGACCTCGCCACAATTGAAGGGTATTTTGCCTTCTCGTTTGTTTTTTGTCAGCTGCTCCTGGCAATTCAGGCGGCCAATTACGGCTTTAGTCTGCTCTCCGTGGATGAGACTGAACTGCGTGCTGATTTCTTGCTCAGCAAACCAGTCAGCCGCGGCAGCATTCTCAGCAGCAAGCTGGCGGCAGCATTATTAAGCCTGGTCGTCACGAATTTGGCTCTCATATTGGGGACCTTCACAGCCATTGCGTTGTTTAGCGGCGCAACTCCATACAACCCGAAGTCGATTCTGCTTGTGCTCTTAAGCGGTTTCTTTTTCCAAATTGTTTTTCTTGGCGTTGGATTGTTAATTTCCCTCCTGGCACGGAAAATCCACAGCGTCACGCCCTACGCGTTGGGACTGGCTTTTGGCGCTTACGTACTGAACGCCTTCAGCGGCGTCTTCGGGGATGTGAAGTTAGAGCTCCTAACGCCATTTAAACACTTTGACCCGGGCTTTATCGTCCGCAACCAGGCTTTTGATGCGCCTTTTTTGCTGGTGGACCTGATAGTAGTGATTGTTTGCATTGGATTGAGTTACTGGTTTTATCAGCGCCGGGACATCCCAGCTGTATAGAAAGGGAAGAGAATGGCGATTTTCTTACACGAATTGAAACGCGGCCTCAAATCTCTGCTTATCTGGGGTGGAAGTTTGGCACTGTTGATTGTTATCGCTGTCGCGAAGTACGCGGCCTTTGCGGATAACCCTGCCAGCCTGGCGATTTTGGACAGCATGCCCAAAGCACTGATGGATTCTCTTAATATGAGCGCTTTTAATCTGACCACGCTCAGCGGCTTTTTTGGGGCTATGTTCACCTATTTTGGCCTGATGGGCGCGATTGCCGCGGTCCTTTGGGGAAATGACATTGCGGCGCGTGAAGAGCGCGAAAAAACGGCCGAATTTTCCCTGGTTTTGCCGGTCTCCAGAGCAAAACTGCTGACAATGAAATTGTTAGCCGCGTTGGTGAACTGCGCCGCGTTGGTGGGGATTACCTGGGCGGTTTCGCTGCTCGCGATCCGTGCGTATCCGCCGGAGGCAGGCTTGGAACGCTTCATTCGGAACGAAATGGCGGCGATGTTTCTGTTGGAGTTGTACTTCCTGATGCTGGGTTTCTTGTTGGGCTGCGCATTGGGGAAAAGCCAGCGCGGCGCGTCCATTGGTTTGGGCGCGGTGTTGGGGGCTTATTTCCTCTTTACCATTTCAAGGATGGCAGAAAGCCTGGACTTTCTCAAATTTGTCACGCCATTCCGCTATTTTGACCCGGCTGAGATGCTGAGCGGCGGCGCGTTGAAAGCGCTCCCCATTATATTGACCGGCCTTTTTGTTAGCATTTTCTTGCTAGCGGCTTATTTCTCCTATCAGCGGCGGGATGTGTTCCTCTAGAGGATTTTGATGGACACCAAGCGTTGCGCGTAGCCATATATACTACGAATAAACCCAGGAATATTTGGCCAAAAAAAACAGGGCTATGTTACAATTTTGTCAACAGCAGCGAGGGCGAGGGAAGTACGCAGCGCGTTGCAGGAGAAAAAACGCATGGAAATAAAAGCCGAAAATCTTGACAATCTTTACAATCGGCTTATACTTGTTTTTAACAAACTCCCTGAAATGGAAACTCTCTCTTTCATTTCAGGCAACAAAACCCCCAGGATTGTATATCAATCTTGGGTATTTTTTTAAGGAGGGCTATGAGTGAGCGGGTTACCTTCTTCATCGATGGGACTAACCTCTATTTTGGGCTGATCAAAGATCTGCAAAGACTCGACCTGGACTTCCAAAAGTTGGTTCAAAAACTGTTGAACGGCAGGACTTTATCCAGGGTTTATTATTACGCCGTTGCGCCAAACCAGGAACAAGCCATTCTTGAAACCGAGGTGGAGCGCTATAAACGGCAGCTCAAATTTTTGGACGCGCTGCGCCGTTTACCTTATTTTGAGGTCTTCCTGGGGCGCTTGGTTTTGCACAATGGGTCCTATATCGAAAAAGGGGTGGATGTTGCATTGGCGGTGGATATGCTCGACCTGCAAAACACCTACGAAACTGCGGTGCTTATCTCAGGGGACTCGGATTTCTGCCGGGCAGTCCAGGTTGTCAAACGGGCAGGGAAGCACGTTGAAAATGCGACCACCAGAACTCTATCTTCCAGGGAATTGCAGCAGTCCTGTGACGTTTATCACCTTTTGGATGAGGAATTCCTAAAAGATTGTTGGCGGCACAAATCCTCAGGCGTTTTCGGTCAGTAGCTTAAGAAAGCATCCATGAGCGCTTCGATTTTGGAAAATGAAATTCTCGAGCAGCCCATTGTGCTGCGGCGCTTGCTGGCGCAGGGGGCAGATCAAGCCCTGGAACTGATTTCCGGGCTGCGGGGCAAATTTCACTACATTCTTATCGCAGCCCGGGGCAGCTCTGATAACGCCGCGCGTTACGCCCAATATCTTTTCCAAATTGTCAATCAAATTCCCGTCGCGTTGGCAACGCCTTCTGTTTTTTCTGTATACCAAAAGTCCCCAAACCTGGAGGGCGCGCTTGTTCTGGGCATTTCTCAATCCGGAAAATCTCCGGATGTGGTATCCGTATTGGAGACCGCACGGGCGCAAAAACGCCCCACTGTTGCCATCACAAACATCCCCGGATCACCGCTTGAGGCTTGCGCGGATCATGTCCTTGCGCTCGGCGCGGGACCGGAGCTTTCTGTGGCGGCAACCAAGACCTACACCAGCTCGCTAGCAGCTGTCGCGCTGCTTTCTGCGGTTTTCTCCGGAAAGAAAGGTCTGTTGAAGGAACTTTCTACGCTTCCACATCAAGTTGAAAGTACCCTGGCGCTCTCCCTTGCTCTTACAGCTCGTATGGAAAGATACCGGTTCATGCAGCACGGCGCCGTGATAGGACGCGGTTACAACTACTGCACGGCATTCGAGGTTGCCTTAAAGCTCAAGGAGCTGACAGGCGTGACAACGGTGCCGTATTCCTCCGCGGATTTTTTGCATGGGCCAGTAGCTTCGCTACACAAAGGCTATCCACTTCTGGCTGTTGCGCCTTCAGGTGTGATGTACCGCGACACAGCTGCTCTAATCCGCAAAGCCCGGCGCCTCGGTGCTGAACTGGTGGTTATTTCCGACCGGGAAGAAGTCCTCGGGATGGCGCAGCTCGCCATGCCGCTGGCCGCTGGCACCCCCGAGTGGCTCTCGCCTATCCCGGCGGTCATCCCAGGGCAGGTGCTTGCCTGGCAAATGGCGCTTGCGCGCGGACTGGACCCGGACCATCCTAAGGGATTATCCAAGATTACTGAGACTTTTTAGGACGATTACCTGTATTAATATCCCCAGACCCTAAAGCACTGAGAAACAGAACAGGCGGATGTGATGCATCCGCCTGTTCTTAATATTGCAGGTTTTTAGATAAAGAAGTGCGTATTCGTGGTGGTGGCGTCTGCTGCCATCGTGGCAACACCAGCAACTTCCACGCCGTCGATTAACTCCTCGCGTTTGATGCCCATTAAATCCATGGTCATCTGGCACGCCAGCAGTCTGACGCCGTTTTGCTGGGCGGTCTGAATCAACTGCGGCAAAGAATCAACGTTCTTCTTTTTCATGATGTTCTTAATCATGCCGGTACCCATACCCAGCATGTGCATCTGAGAAAGGACGGCCTTTTTTGAACCGCGGGGCATCATCCAGCCGAACATGCGCTCGATAAAGGTTTTCTTTAGCGCGGGCGGGTTATCTTTGCGCAGCAGATTTAGACCCCAGAAGGTGAAGAAAAGCGTCGCGCGTTGGCCCATAGAAGCAAAGCCGTTGGCGATGATAAAAGCCGCGATAGCTTTATCCAACTCGCCAGAGAACACAATCATGGTCATATCTTTTGGGGACCCATTTTGGGAGCCGTTATTGCTCAGCGCAGAAGAGGCAGCAGCTGCTTCTGCTGGCAGACCTTTTTGCACGCGGGCGGTGATCACGCCACCGGCGTTCTCCAAGCTGAGCAAGGTGTTGCCTGTTGTTTTTGTCCACGCGCCAACGTCATTCGCGAAACCGTAATCGGTAGCCTGCACGGTAACAATGTCCCCATCTTGCATTTCCTTGACTTTGTTATACAGCTTCAGAATGGGTCCGGGGCACTGCAAGCCGCAGGCATCCAGTTGGTATTCATTGGCCGCGAGGGCATCCTTTTGAACGGTGTCTGATTGTGCTATGGTCACGTTCTTTGTCTCCATTTCGGGCTGGTGAGATTGTGGGCTGACGGCGTACGCGTAGGTCTTATAGCCGCCGCTGAGATTATAGGCGTCAAAGCCATTTTGGCGCAGCACTCGCACCGCGAAGTACGAACGCTGTCCGGAGGCGCAATACACCAGGATTTTGCGATCTCTGGGGAGTTCGCCCAAACGCTGGCGCAGCTGCTGCATCGGAATATTATGGCTGTTTGGGAGGCTGCCGAGCGTGCCTTCTTCGGGCAGGCGGGCATCCAGGATGAACCAATCATTCTGGTCGAGAGAATCCACTTCGTTCCAATGAATGACCGGCGCGTCTCCACGCAGAATATTCCCGGCGGCAAAACCAGCAATATTCACGGGGTCGCGCGAGGAACCAAAGGGCGGAGCGTAGCAAAGTTCCAGTTCTTCCAGGTCATACACGCTCAGCCTGCCTTTAATTGCCGTGGCAATGACATCAATGCGCTTTTCCACGCCGTCCGGCCCGACGGCCTGAGCGCCGTAGATGCGTCCATCCTGCGGGGAGAAGAGCAATTTAAGCGCCATCTGAGCGGCACCGGGATAATAGGACGCATGACTGTTGGCATGGATAATTACCGAATCAAAGGGCAAAGCAGCTTGTTCCAGCTGCCGCTGGTTTAGGCCAGTGGAAGCGACGGTCAGATCGAAAATTTTGACAACAGAGGTGCCTTGTACGCCAGGAAACTTGGTGCTCCTTCCCACCATCGCGTCCGCTGCTGTGCGGCCTTCGCGGCTGGCAGGCCCCGCAAGCGCCAGAAAAGTCGGTTGCTTGAGGATGGTGTGGGTCAGCTGGGCATCGTCCCCAACGGCAAAAATATCCGGGTCGGAGGTCTGCATCTGGTCGTTCGTGGCGATGGTTCCGCGTACGCCCAACTCCAGCCCGGCTGCCTTTGCCAGGGAAGTTTCGGGGCGCACGCCAATGGCCAGCACAACCATATCCGCCGGAAGGCCTTTGCCGCTGGCCAGGTTCACCTGCAGGCTGCCATCTCCAGCCACTTTTTCGATGCTTTTCAAGCCGTCGCCTAACATCAGGCCGACATTGTGGAATGCGAGATGGTGGTGAACCATCGCAGCTAACTCAAAATCCACCGGAGCCATGACCTGGTTAAGCATTTCCACCACGCTGACCTGCAGTCCTTTTTCAGCAAGGTTTTCAGCAATTTCCAGGCCAATAAATCCACCGCCGACCACAACAACGCGTTTGGGGCAGTTATCGCTCAGGCAGGTTTCGATTGCGTCCATTTCGGGGATGTTATGAAGGATGTAGACCCCCGGGAGGTCCACTCCGGGCAAGGGCGGCACAATTGGCACGGCGCCTGTGGCAAGCACCAGTTTGTCGTAGCTTTCCTGATACTCGCGACCGCTAGCCAGGTCTTTCACGGTAACCTGCTTTTCCTGTCGATTGATCGAGAGCACCTCGTTATTCACCCGCGCTTCAATATTCAGCAGGTCCCGCAAGGTGTCAGGGGTGACCACCAACAGCTGGTCGCGATCTTTGATGACGCCGCCGATGTGGTAAGGCAGTCCGCAATTGGCAAAAGAGACGTAAGGTCCCTTTTCGAGCATGATAATTTCCGCGCTTTCATCAACCCGGCGCAAGCGGGCTGCCGTACTGGCGCCGCCCGCGACGCCTCCCACAATCACAACTTTCATATCTCACTCCTTATCGCTGAATACTTCATTGGGCGGATAAACACATTGAATAGCAGCGGTCAGATTCGCCCGTTCTGACAACTGTTGATTTAGTACCTGGCGCAGCAAGTCCAAAGCATCCGTAACGCGCGCGTCGGTCATCGTGTACAAATTGGAAGTCCCGCGTTTTTCAACCTGAACCAGGGATCGCTCTCTCAGTACCCGCAGGTGGCGGGAAACGGTGGACTGGGGCAGCTTCATCCGTTCAGTCAGTTCCCCGACGGATTGCGGACCTTCTCTCAGAATGTAGAGCAGTAGAATGCGTGTTGGATCGCCCAGGGCATAACACACTTGCTGGTGCAAGAGCAAAATTTCAGCTTTGGTAACGCCTCCGCAAAGAATATTTTGAGAAATATCGTTTTTTGAGTTCATATTCTTTATCCATCCGCATAAACGGATAAAGTATATCACAATATGTGAAATGTTGAACAAACTTCCACGGACGTGTTTGGCTACCTCGCTTTCCTGGCGATAGGGGCTTCGTTTTGCTCATCCAGCTTTCGGCTATAATCAATTCTCTGGATGGCGAACATGCCTTCAGTATTGCGCAGCGCAAACGGATAGAATGCCAAAGGAGCCTATGCTCTTTATCGATAATCAAAATCAGCATGACCCCGCTCTGAACCTTGCCCTGGAAGAATTTCTGATTCGGAATATCGCGCCAGAGGAAGAGCTGTTGCTGTTCTATATCAACGAGCCTTCCATCATCATCGGCAGGCATCAGAATACCATCGCTGAAATCAATGTGGAATACGCCCGCGAGAAAGAACTGCATGTGGTGCGCAGGCTTTCTGGCGGAGGCGCGGTATATCACGATTTGGGCAATTTGAATTTCAGTTTTATCGCTCCCAACGTGGGAGGGAGTTTTGCCAACTTCCAAAAGTTTACCGCGCCGGTTATCCAGGTGCTGCGGGAATTGGGCGTCCCAGCGGAACTGAGCGGACGTAATGACATCCTTGCGGAAGGCCGCAAGATTTCGGGGAACGCGCAGTACGTTTCCGGGCCGCGCCTGGTTAGTCACGGCACGCTGCTCTACAATACGGATCTGGAAGAAATTGGCAAAGCGCTGCGCGTTAAAGCCTCCAAGATTGAATCCAAGGGGATAAAGTCCGTTCGCAGCCGGGTTGCCAACATCAGCGAGTTTTTAGAGGAACCAGAGGACATCCTCAGGTTTAGGCAGCAGATTCTTGAGGGCGTGTTTGGACTTCAGACAACAATCCCCGAATACCGACTGACCTTAGACGATTGGTCAGCGGTGCGGCAGCTCGCGCGGGAACGGTACCAATCCTGGGAATGGAACTACGGGTCTTCGCCGGCGTTTAATTTGCGGCGTTCGGTCAAATATGCCGGCGGGGAAATTGAAGTGTTTCTGATAGTTCAAAAAGGCATCGTGCAATCGGTCAAATTCATCGGGGATTTTTTTGGCCAGCGCGATGTTGCTGAATTGGAGCAGCGCCTGGCTGGCTGCTCTTACCTTCCGGAAGCATTGGGGGAACGCCTGGCGGCTTTCGACATTCCCCAATACTTTTCCGGTTTCTCAGCAGCGGAATTACTCTCCCTGCTTTACTAATCCATTTCATATAGCAAGCTTTGTATAGGGATTGAGTTAATTATGCTTGATTCCAACATCAGCATTTAATACAATTGCAGTATAAATTAACCGGATTTACCGGAGAGAGTTCCAAACGAGGTAAATATGTTCAAAAGAAATTTCCTAAGCCTAATCGCAGCTTTTCTGCTGATTGCTGTTTTATCGGCCTGTGCCAGCGGCGCGAGCACGCCAGCGGCCGCCCCCGAAGTAAACCAACCCGCTGCTGAAAGCAGTTATCCAGCGGCAACCGAGCCAGCACAGCCAGCTGCGCCAGAAGCCACCCAACCCGCGCCCGCTGAACCAGCCCAAGCGCCCACTGTTCTCTCTGATGCCGAGATGGAGGCTTTGATCCAGCAAAAACTGCAAGGGAGCCCGCATACCCTAACTTTCGTACTCGAAGAGAGTCGCACGGCAGAAGAATGGTCTGAGATTTTGGACCGCATGATCGGATATGGGGCTAAAATCAACCCCGAAGAAAAGCAATAGATTATCGACTGGTTAGTCAGTCGTAAGTAATCAGGAGTAATCAAAACAGCCGCTGTGGAGTTTTCACAGCGGCTGTTTTTGTTAAGAGCGACTTTATTAATCCAGGTCTGGCTGTACTTCTGGGTCCCCCGCTTTCGCAGGGGAGGGGAGGTCCGTAAAAGGTGAGGGCAGTTTTTGCGCGGCAGCCTTTTTATTCTCCTCGCTGCGGCGGTCGTAGCGCTTGGTGGTGTCCGCGCTGGCATGCCCGGCGATGGCTGAAACGGTCAACACATCCACCTGCGCGCTGAGCAGGTCGGTAATGGACGTGCGGCGCAAATCGTGCGGGGTAAAGTCGTCCAAACCAGCCTGGCCTTGGCGGTGTTTGAGCAGGTAATAGACCGCCTGGGGCGTCAGGCGGTTAAGCATCACCCGCCCGGATTTTGTTACGCGCGTGAACAGCGGACCAAGCTGTTTTCCACGCAAGTTCAACCAGTTTTGGAGCGCGCCTAGCGCATCTGTTTGCAGATAAACCTGGCGTTTTTTGCTGCCCTTGCCCAGGATGCGCAATTTTCCTTCCTTAAGGTCCAGGTCTGCCAGGTTTAGATCTACAAGTTCCTGCCGACGGACGGCGGCGGCGTAAAGAACCGTTATCATTGCCGCGTCCCGCACTCCCAAAGTCGGATTCTTTTCGTCCGCAAGGCAGGTTTTTATCAGAGCGCGCAATTCCTCCATTTTTAGGGTGCGTCCACGCGGCAGCGTTTCTGAGCGTAAGGATTTGACCCCGGCGGCGCGGAAATAATCGTTGTGGTCGGCAAATAGGCCAAGCTGGTAACTCTCAGCTAAAACGCGCCGCAGCGCCACTAGGTGCTTGTTCACGGATGACTTGGCGTAACCGATATCAACCATGTAGGCCGCGAGGCCGCTGGTATGCTCATAGCGTAAAAGCTCCCATGGGAAATTCAGCGCTTCGTTCAGCGCCCCGCCAGACAACATGTAGGCGAGGTTGTTTAACGCGGTGTGCTGCGAACGCCTGCCTGAAGGGCTAAGTGTGTTCAGGTAGGCTTGGGCGGGGGAGGGGGAGCCCCCAGGGTCGCGCGGCTGAAGCGCGCTCAGGTTAGGAAGGTTTAACGGGGATCGTGTTTTGGATTTTCCTGCCATGTGGGCCGCTCCTGTTGGGACGCATTCTCATAAGTAATTGTACCAGCGCTTTGCGTTGGTGGGGCGGGGGAGCCTCGAGGCTGCCGCATGCAAAAATTTCCACCTGGTCTTGCAGGGCATGGGAAAAGAACAAATTGCGTGAGTCAAGGAAAGCGTTTGGAATGAAATTTCCAGATGAACTCAAGTTATTTTTAACAGCGGCCGCTACAGAGGCTCAACTGTTGCGCGTAGCTGAAGTTTTAGCAAAATAAGGGCAAAATAACCTCTGTAACGCTTTATGTTCTTAATTATTGCAAAAATGGTTTTTTAACTAGCATCCTGAAAGGGCTTGCTGTCCATGTACAACGAGCCATTAAAGCGCGTCCTCTCAACGTGAACCAAAGACTGGTCTCGCCATTTTTTTGGGTGCAGCCCGGTTTGCATGGTCAAGGCTTCAGCGCGAACCACATTGACCACGCCTGAAAACGGATTTACTGGAAGTGCTGAGTTCTCCCTGAACGACGTTTGACTTTAAGATAAGCAGGTCCGGCTCTCTCCATTAGTCGGGAAGTAAACATCATCGCGCGCATGGCGTGCTGTGTCCCATATTTGTTCTTTTTTCTAACCATTACTATCGAGAAGTGTTATTCTCTTAAGTAATATATTATAAGAGGCCTTACCCTTGCGCAAGTACCCTCCCCTAACTCAACATTGCAACCACAATTCGCGACTTTCAACCCGCGCTTTGTAAAGCGTGTTATTTGACCTATAATTACATTAAGAATTGTCCGTTCTTGCTATATATCCAATAGAATAGGAGCTCAATATGGCGCAAAGAGTGCGTACCATGTATTTTTCCCAGTTTCAAATGCCGGATATCTGCGTTTCCTGCGGAGCTCCCGCGGAGCCAGGCCTTTATCACCGAATTGACAAAACCCAATCCAATTGGTCCGGCAAACGTTACACGACTCTGAACCTTAATTTCCCAGTTTGCGCGGAATGCCACGCTGTCAGCGCAAACCGCGGCGGGGCTAAAGCTGTCGACGTTATCGGCGTGATATTAGCCTTGCTTGTGTGCCTGCTTTCAGGGGCTGTCGCCAGCGCGAGTTCTGATAACAATATCCTGATCACCATTGCCGCAGCATTAATCGGGGCTTTTCTTACCTCCTTATTTTTTGGTTGGATTTCCCGCTTGATTAATGAGAAAGGCTTCACCCAGGAGCAAAAGTTGCGCCGAAGAAATCTGTTTAAGGCAGGCGCGCTGACGCAATTTAAGGCCCCGGGGACCTTTGACAAATTTGGCTTTATCGACTTTAAGTTCGAGAACATCCCCTTTGCCACCAGCTTTGCCCTGCTGAACAACGGCAAGCTGCTTTAACACAAAAGAGGCGCATACGCGCCTCTTTTATTTTTCGTTTTCGCTTAATTCCCTGCCAGCATAGCCTGAACATCTTCCTCAGCGCCGCCAATCGGCTTGAGGTCGTAGGCCTTGACGAGCACATCAACCACATTCGGGGAGAGGAAAGCCGGCAGCGTCGGTCCAAGCCGGATTTTACGGATGCCCAAGGACAAAAGCGCCAACAGCACAATCACAGCCTTTTGTTCATACCACGCGATATCATAGGAAAGCGGCAACTCGTTCACTGAAACGCCGAAAGCCTGCGCGAGCGCCTGGGCAATCACAATCAGGGAGTACGAGTCGTTGCACTGCCCCGCGTCCAACACGCGCGGGATACCGGCAATCTCGCCCAGCCCCAGCTTGTTGTAGCGGTACTTGGCACAGCCTGCTGTCAGGATGACAGTATCCTCCGGTAAAGCCTGGGCTACTTGCGTAAAGTAATCCCGTTCTTTCTGGCGTCCGTCGCAGCCGCCCATCACCACAAAGCGCTTAATCGCGCCGCTCTTTACAGCTTCGATGACTTTGTCCGCCGCGCTCAGCACTGTATGATGGGCGAAGCCAATCGGGATGGTGCCGCTTTCCAATTCCAGCGGGCTCTCGCAGCTTTTCGCGCGCGCGATAAGGGCCGAGAAATCCTTCTGCTGGCCGGGTTCGCGGTCCGCGATGTGCGGTATGCCCGTGAAGCCAGCAAGCCCCGTGGTGAAAATACGGTCGCGGTAAGATTCGCGCACCGGGGTAATGCAGTTGGTGGTCATCAGGATAGCGCCGTTAAAACTTTCAAATTCTTTGGACTGCTTCCACCAGGAGCCGCCGTAATTGCCAGCCAGATGCGTGTATTTCTTTAAGCCCGGGTAGGCGTTGGTGGGCAGCATCTCGCCGTGCGTGTATACGTTGATGCCCGTACCTTCGGTCTGCTGCAGCAGCTCATCCAGGTCCACCAAATCATGCCCGCTCACCAGGATACCGGGACCAGGCCGCACGCCGATGTTGACCTGCGTGGGTTCCGGATTCCCATAGCGGCTGGTATTGGCGCTGTCCAGCAAAGCCATCGCTTTCAAGCCAAATTCGCCTGTGCGCTGCACCACAGCCAACAATTCATTCACGCCCATCTCCTTACGCGTGGTCGCTTCAAGCGCTTCCTGCATGAAAGCCAGCACCGTGTCATCCCTACCCCCAGCCACGTACGCGTGATCGGCATATGCAGCCATGCCCTTAAGTCCGTAGATGATGAGCTCCCGCAGGGAACGCACATCAGGATCAAGCTCCGCATCTGACAAAACCCCGACCGTCACGGCTTTTTCCAGCAAGGTTTCCAGAGTGTAATCTGCTGGATGCCAGCCAGCCCAATCCGGTCCGCTGCTGCGGCAGGGGTCGCCGCCGTGCTGTTCGTAACAGGCTGCCTGCGCGCGTTGACGCAACGCATCCCGCAAACTAATCGCTTTCTTGATTAACACGATAAAACGGTCCGGGTCAAAGTTTGCGTTGGTGATAGTGGCGAAGAGCGCCTGGGCTACGAACAAATCCGTTTCTTCGCTAACAACGCCCATATCGCGTCCGCGCGTACCCCAGAAGGAAATCCCCTTCAATAGATAAATTAACAAATCCTGCAGATTCGAGACGTCCGCTGATTTGCCGCACACCCCACCCCGCCGGACGCATCCGCTATTCTGCAGGGTTTCCTGGCATTGGTAACAAAACATGTCTGGCATAAAACACTCCTATTTTTGTATTATTCGAACAAAGCCCAATTATACACAGCGCATGGTTTGCGTGGAGGCGCAGTTTTTCTCCGCCGCCTGTCTCTAGAATACTGCCCGCTCGAATTATACCGGGTCACGCTGTGCCAGCAGTGGCTATGCGCATCGTAAAAGGAAAATTTTTGGGCAAATTGGCTTTTCTACCGGCCTACCCCAAGCACGCTAAAGCCGAGCCCTTTTAGTTTTTCACGATCCAAAAAGTTGCGGCCGTCTACTACCAGCACGGGCGGAATTTTCTCCCACTCCAGTTCACGGTAAAGAGGCCATTCGGTCACCAGCACAATGCCTTCCGCGCCTTGCAAGGCTTCGCTTACATCCTGGCAATATCTGACGCCCAAGTCGGGGTATAAACGCTGAGCATTGGCCAGAGCCACCGGGTCGTGCGCGCGGACAACGGCGCCGCGCTGCACCAGCAGGCGGGCGATGTCCAGCGAGGGCGCATCGCGCAGGTCATCGGTATCCGGCTTGAAGCTGAAGCCCAAGAGCGTGATGTGCCTGCCCTTGAGAATCTTCAAACTTTCCTGCAGCGCGTCCACCACCCAGGTACGCTGGCGGTAGTTTACATCCCGGGCAGCCTGCACAATTGGCATCTCCAGCTGGTAATCGCGCGCGGTGGCTACCAGCGCCGCGGTGTCCTTGCCAAAGCAGGAACCGCCCCAACCAATGCCGGGGTTCAGGAAGCGCGGCCCAATGCGGCTGTCGAGGCCGATCCCGCGCGCAATCAGGGTGGCATCCGCCCCCACCCGCTGTGCCAGCCGGGCAATCTCATTGATATACGAAATCTTAAGCGCCAGGAAGGCGTTGGCGGCGTACTTGATCACCTCGGCGCTGGTCAGGTCACAGACGAGGAGCGGCACCTTGGTCAGTCCTTCAGGTCTGGGCAGGCAGGAAGGCGGCGCAAAGTTTTGTTCTAAAATGGGCGAGAATAATTCACTCAAACGCTGAATGCCGTGGGAGTTCTCGGAACCCACCACAACCCGGTCCGGATAAAAGGAATCAAAGAGCGCCGCGCCCTGCCGCAGGAACTCCGGGTTGGAGACCACGCTGAAGCGTCCGTCCGCCTTCGCTCCGACCCGTTTCTCGTAACTTTCTTTAATGAGCGAACCAACCCAGTTTCCCGAACCAATCGGCACGGTGGATTTGTTCACCACAACCAGGAAGTGACCATCCATCTCCTGCGCGATAGCCTCCACAGCCTGGCGTACGTAACTCAGGTCCGCGTTGCCGTCAGCAAGAGAAGGCGTGCCCACCGCGATGAAAACGACATCCACAGTCGAAAGGTCTGCTTCCGCGTAGCTGGTCGTGAAGCGCATTTTTGGACCGACAGCCGCCAGCATCTCATCCAGGTGGGGTTCGTAGAACGGCGTCTTTCCGCTTCGCAGCAGATTGATTTTTTCCGCGTTGGTATCCAGACAGGTTACATCATGACCAATGTAACTGAGCACAACCCCCGTATTAAGACCAACGTAACCGGTACCAATAATTAACACGCGCATATGTATGTTCCTTTTTCGCATTTCGCAATCAATAAAGTGATTTTACCCCAAGTACTCAGAATATTTCGCTGAGCGGGTCCCCGCACGCAAAAGCCGCCTCTAACAAGGAAAAAGGTGATTCCTCACGACAAAAAACCGGCAGTCTCTCTCCAAGACTGCCGGTTCTGGATTTTTCAGATGAAGCTATTAGAAGTCAGCCGGGAAGATTACAGCGCGCAGAATGATGAAACTGAAATACATGCCCATTAAATAGAAGCTTTCTATCTTCCCTAGTTTACCCTTGCGAGCCCACAGAATAATCCATAAAAGAATACCCGTTAGCGTTTCCCAGGGTAGGTCCCAGAGAATTAATGGGCGCGGAACCGCGTACTTGGAAATCAAAGCTCCCAGACCAATCCCAACCAGTGGGTTAGTGATATTGCTGCCAATTAAAGTTCCCAATGAAATCCCGAACTCTTTGTGGCGCACACCAGCCAAAGCCGTGCTGAGTTCCGGCATCGCGGAAGCCAAACCCAGAGTGACTACCCCAAGCAGTGAACCGCTGATATTCGTTTGGTTCACCACAATTTCGGTAATGCGCAGCACTTGCGAGGCAGCCAGCACCGTGAGCGTGAGCAGAAAAACGGTAACGAGGCTGTCAATCGCCACTTGCCTTTTTGTTTTCGGAACACTGTCCGATATCTCTTCTGACATCGGTACATTATCTTCAGCCTGATAGAACTTGCGCTCGTCATGATAGAGGTACAAACTGTACAGGATGAAGGTGCCAAAAAGAATCAATCCGTCCCAGCGGGAATACACCCGATCCAAACCAAGCACAATACACATCACCGTGGACGCGATCATCGGGACCATGCTTTTCCACATAAAGTAACGCCGAAAGTGCATTGTGCCAGTGAGCAGCACTACCAGTCCGAGAATGAAGGTTTGCTGCACAACGTCTGAGCCAATGTTTGAACCCAGAACAATTGCCGAGCCGATCTGAAAATCCAGGCTGCCGCCCAGTATTTTGGCAGACGCCGTGATATGCGAGGTGATTTCAGGAATGGACGTTGCCAGAGAGACAACGGTCATCCCCATAAAGGTGCTCGATAAGTTGAAGTAGGCAGCTATGCCAACCAGCTTTTTTACTGAAATGTTGGCAGAAACAACCAAGACCCCAATTAAAACCAGACCCAAAACAACCACAAAGAATAAAGGCCAGTTTTCCATAGTTTTCTCTTCGACTCAGCAAATTTAACGAAAGAATTATAGAGGCGAATTAATAGGCTCAGCCCGATTTAACATCGATTTAACATTTCCCCGTTTTGGCAAAGGGATGTAAACCGGGCTAGGGTAATTTATCAAGGGCTAAAAGAATTAGTTCTGCCCCAGCGGCGATAGAAATTTTGCCAGTATTAATCACCAGGTCGTAGAGCAGAGGATCGCGATTGTCCACATCAAAAAAGTTTTTCACAAAATCCACATGGGCTTTGTCCGCTTCGGCCAGCTTCTTCTGCGCTTCTTTCAGGCTTAACCCTTCGCGGGCAACCCGCACCGCGGTGCGCTTCTCAACCGGAGCGATAACGCGCACATGCAGCACATTGGGTTTGTCAGCAAGGATGACCTGGCTCCCCCTCCCGATGATGATCATATTATCGTGTTGGTAAGCAGCCAGCACCAGATCGCGCACCTGCCGAATAGTCAGGGGTTTCTCAAAATCAATGGAAGACAGGGTGCTTTTTTCCCGCTGCGCTGTTGGCATGCTCATCCAATCCAGCAAGCCTTCGGTGATCGAGGTCCCTTCGGACGAACTCTGGGCTAGAGCGCCCGACTCAAGCCGCCCCACCAAGTCCATCATGACTGCTTTGGTTAGAATCTGGTAGTTCAGTTTCTCAGATAAAAGCGCGGCAATTTCTTTCCCACCGCTGCCTGATTCTCTGGAGATAGTGATTACTGCCATAATTTCTCCTTTCGTGGGTTAGACACTCCATGCAAAAGTCATAAATAGACGAAACATGGAAGAAAACCATTGTCAATGTCAGCTCAAGGTGAATTTTACCTCATGACGCTTGGATGCTTTCCAATTCACCATCGTGGCTACGGCTTGTGCCTATGGAATCCCCTAAGTTTCTCCGACAGCTCCTACTCCGCAAAGGATTCGCTAAGTTCCAGAACCGTCTCGCGGAGGACTGCTCAATATAAATAAGAGCCTTTGTTCTGGTACGTGCTCAGTGCATCCAAACGCCTATATTTCCTCAAGGTGCGCGGTGAAGTGCCGCAGCACTGGCGGCGCCCAGGTTACACGCAGCCCGCGCAGGCTGCCCGCCCTGCGAACCAGCTCCGCCGCGGTCTCCCCGACGTAATCCAGGTGACTGCGGGTATACACGCGCCTTGGTATCGCAAAGCGCACAAGTTCCATCGGCGCGTAAATCATTATGCCGCTCTCTGCATCCGGACGGGCGAACATCAAGCTGCCTATTTCCGTGGTGCGCACCCCGCCCTCCACATAGAGCGCGTTCGCCAGGGCGACACCCGGGAATTGCGCCGGAGGAATATGCGGGAGCGCTTTGCCTGCATCCACATACACCGCGTGGCCGCCCGTGGGTTGGTATACCGGCAGCCCGGCATCAGCCAAAACCTGACCCAGGTAGCGCGTGTGGCTTTCGCGGTACGCCAGGTAATCCTCGTCGATGCCTTCGTACAGACCAACTGCCAGCGCTTCCAGGTCCCGCCCGGCTAACCCGCCGTAAGTAACAAAACCCTCGTGCACGATAAGGTGTTCGGCAATGCGCTGCTTCAGCGCCGCGTCCCGGAAGGCAATGAAACCGCCGATATTGACAATCGCGTCCTTCTTGGCGCTCATCGTGCATCCGTCCGCGTAGCTGAATATTTCTTTGACGATTCGCGCGACCGGCACGGCTGCATATTGTGGGTCGCGCAGCTTGATGAACCAGGCGTTTTCCGCGAAGCGGCAGGCATCAATGAAGAATGGAATGCCATAGCGGTGATAGATCTCGCTGGTCCGACGGATATTTTCCATGGAGACGGGCTGACCGGCGGCGGAATTATTGGTGATGGTGGTCATCCCGAGCGGGATTCGTTCCGCCCCGACCCGCTGGATGAGCGCTTCCAAGCGCTCCAGGTCCATGTTGCCCTTAAAAGGAAGATTCGCTTCGGGGTCGTCGCCCTCAGGCACCGTCAGGTCAACCGGATCCGCGCCAAGGACCAATAAATTTGCCTGGGTTGTGTCAAAATGGCGGTTGTTGGGCACAACTTGCCCGGCTTTAACCAGAGTCTGAAAAAGCATGCCTTCTGCCGCCCTACCCTGATGCGTGGGCAGTACATAGGGGAGTCCCAAGACTTGCTGAACCGCGCTCTCAAAATGGGCGTAACTGCGGGCGCCAGCATAAGACTCATCGCCGCGCATGATTCCTGCCCACTGCGCGTCGCTCATCGCGCCGGTTCCGCTGTCGGTAAGCAGGTCGATAAAAACATCTTCTGCGGGCACCGCAAACAGGTTGTTGCGCGCCTGCGCCAGCGCGGAAGCGCGCTCTGCCCGGGTGGTAACTTTAAGTTTTTCGACGACCTTGATGCGAAACGGTTCGATGAATGGGATTGGCATTGTTACTCCTTCAAATCGTAGTTCTCCTGTGCCAGGCGCGGTGACGCATGATTCTTACGATACACAATCATCAGCATATCCATATCAAAGAATGCCAGACATACCTGCAAGATGCAAGCCTGCCAGAGTGCCGGAGGTGAACGCGAAGTGCAGGTTGTAACCGCCGCAGGGACCCACTACATCCAGGGTCTCCCCGACGAGATATAAACCGGGTATAAGTGTGGATTCACAAGTCTCAGGGCGTACCTCAGTCACAGGCACCCCTCCCGCGCTTAACTGGCTTTCGTCAAAGTTTCTTACGCCGATGATTGGCAGCGAAGCCGCGCGCAGCTTGCTTACAACAACGCGCATCGCTTCGATTTGCAGCTGTCTGTTTTGCTCATCCGAGCTAAGGCCGGCATATTCTAAAAAGAATCGGCTGGCTTTTGGCGGGAAAAAGCGGTTAAGAAAAACCAATGGGGAAGCATCTTTAGCGCGGTTAAGCGCTTCATCCGAAAGCTCAGCGCTGAATGCCGCGCAGAAATCCAACTGAAGGCTCAGTTTTTCTCCAACACGGCGCGCTGCAAGGTGCGAGATGTTCATCACGCCCGGGCCATTCAAGCCCTTGGCTGTAAAAATCACATTGCCAAACGAGGAGCCCAACTTCTTTTTTCCCTGAACCACCGTCGTGCCCACGTCAAAGCGCAGCCCCTGCAAAGCCTGGAACTTCCCAAGCGCGAGTGTCAGGGGTCCCAATGCCGGTACCAGCGGAACGATACTGTGTCCAAGCCGCTCCAGAACCGGGAACAACTCCCCGCGCGAGCCCAGCACGGGGTAAGCCTTCCCGCCGGCTGCCAGCACCACTCTGTCAAAAAAACGCTCCCTGGCGGGCTCGCCGGATGGAAAACGCAGCGCGAAGCCGTCCTCCGCGCGGCGCAGGTCAATTACCTGCATGGAAAGCGCGAGCTCCACCCCGCGGGCGAGCAAATTGGCTCGCAAAATCTCCACCACGGACTGTGCGGAGTTGGAAAGCGGGTAGAACCAGCCGTCCGCTGTGCTGTAGGTTGGGATGCCAAGCGCGGTCAAGAGCTCCAACAGCCGCGCGGGTGGATATGCATGGAAAAAGGCGCGCATCCAGCTTTCATCCGCGCAAGTGTATTGTTCCGCGCCCACCAAAGCGTTGCTGATGTTGCAGCGGCTGCTGCCTGTGACAAGCAGTTTTTTGCCAATTTCCCCGTTGTGGTCAAAGAGCGTTACGCGATTTCCGTTCTGAGCGGCAGCCAATGCCGCAAATATCCCCGACGCCCCTGCCCCAATGACCGCTATCTCCATAATCCGATTATACAACGCAAACCGGCACTACTCCGCGCCATTCGCTGAGAGATGGTTAACGCTGCCTCCAAAAAAAGCAGCAAAAAAAGCGCGAATCAATTTGACTCGCGCTCGTCTTTCGCCAAAAAAACTAATTCATCGCCAGCAGGTTAAATTCCTGTTTTCGCACCGAGTATCGGCCGTTGCCTGCCAGCACTTTACCGACGTAAGCCTCCGGGACGTCCACCATCGTGCGGTCGCTCTGGATGATAATCTTACCCAGGCTTGAGCCGGGGATATCCGCGTGAAAAGCGATAGCTCCAACCACATCACCGGGTCGGATGCCGTCCTGCCTGCCCAACCCTAAAACCATGCGCACCATCCCAGCTTCATGGGCATGTTCGGCAGGTTCTCGTTGGGGTTCCCTGGCGCGGCGCGGGGCAGATGCCTTGATATCCGCGTTGTTCTTGCGCGCGAAGCCCCCGCTGGTGTGCGGACGCCGTTCGGGGCGCACTGCTTTTTCGGGGAGTGGGCTGACTGAGGCGATAGGGCGCTGTTTTTCTTCCGCGCGGGCAATCTTGAGCGCGACAGCCGCCAATTCCAGCGGGTCCACGCCCTCTCCAAGCATGCTTTCGACCAACGCGCGTTCTTC
>ERZ795031.1284-NODE-1284-length-26583-cov-5.464415_pt1 | contig 26583 bp, 24 predicted proteins | sample MGYA00375123_ERZ795031 | MGnify/ENA primary metagenome ERZ795031 (study PRJEB30166, sample SAMN05720159) | activated sludge metagenome | isolation source: anaerobic digester from wastewater treatment plant | place: USA | collected 2015-04-21 ...
GGATTTCCAACCTTGCCTGATGTTATTGCAAGCATTTGTGATCCAAGAGGCGGTTTTATCACATTGCCAAGTGCATTCAGCAGGCCATTGCTGTCCATACTGGCCCCAAAACTTCCATCAGGTTTTAAAATTTCAGCACTGATGACACCCCATCCGCTGGAAGGATCGTCTGTTGCAGTTTTGCAAAGCCCGATCGCTTTTGCATAATCCATCGGTTCCTTTGTCGCTCCGTTCAATGAACTGTCACATTCATAAAGCTGAGCATTTTCAGTTTCATCATAAGAGCAGAAATGCATGGTGGCATCCCATGCATCTTTCGGGTCTGGACAATCCTTCGCATATTCACAACAGTCCTGACAGCTTGGAACTCCGTCACCGTCAATATCGGCCCCATTATCTTCAACACCGTCACAATCGTTGTCTATGCCGTCTGTACAAAGCTCCCCGACCTCAAATTCAGGAAGAACCTCTCCTTCGCATGGACCCCATGTATGGTCGCTCTTGCATGTTCTCACTCCAGCTTTGCATGGACCTATGTCTTCAGTTATCGGAGATCCCTGATAATTACACTTCTGGGTCTGGTCAGGCGTACAGTCTCCTGTTGTGGTACCAGTATCTCCTGAATTTCCTGAATCTCCGGAATCCCCGCTGTCACCATCATCTCCCGAATCGGAATTGTCCGGAAGAGGACCTGAATCACCGCTTTGTTCACATTGGTATGTAGACAGATTACACTCAAAACCTACAGCACAGTCGTTATTGGAAAAACATTCCTTTTTGTTTCCGCTTTCTGTTTCATCATCTTCACCCCCGCAACCGGCGATGATCATGACGAAGGGCAGAATGAAAATGACAATTAATAATTTTCTCATCTTTTTCTCCTCAAGTAAAAAACCGACACTAGTTATAATTATCAATAATTTTTAAATATAATCAAGAGGGTCTTTCATTCCGGCCTGTCTGAAACCTTCAAGACGGAGCCGGCAACTGTCACAGACGCCGCAACTCAAACCGTTCTCAGACGGATTGTAGCAACTGTGAGTCATTGAATAATCAACTCCCAGTGAAATCCCCAGCTGAATTATCTCTTTTTTTGACATGTCAATTAACGGGGCCTCAACAATTATAGACGATTCGACACCCTTTTTTGTTCCAACAGAAACAGTTTCGTTGAATTTTCTTATAAATTCAGGCCTACAATCAGGATAACCTGAATAATCTACAGAATTGACACCTATGAAAATTCTTGATGCATCTATCGTTTCGGCAAATCCTGCCGCTATTGAAAGAAATATTAGATTCCGTGAAGGAACATATGTCGAAGGAATCCCCTTATCCGGATCTTTAGGTATTTCGATCCCGCTATTCAGCAGAGAGCAGTTAGAAAAAACAGAAAGATCGATATTGAAAACGGCTGATTTATTCCAAAGACCGTATTTTCTCAATGCCAGCGAGGCCTTTTCGACTTCTATCGAATGACGCTGTCCATATGAAAAAGTCAAAGGAGTGATATCAAAACCTTTTGAAACTGCATAGGCAAGTACTGTCGTTGAATCGAGTCCGCCACTGAAAAGTACGACTGCTTTTTCACAAATCATTCTACAATTACCATAAAGCTGAAGTGTATCTCAAGAAGATTTTGACTATTCAGAAGAACTTCAGGAGGGGGCGAAAAAGGTGATGCCATTTTAAATGCGTTTATCGCCTCCCTGTCGAGAAAATCTATCCCTGACGACACATCAACCTTAGCACTGATGAGCGTCCCGCTGGAAGAAATGTGAACAATAAGCTTTGTAAGCCGGTCCTTCTTTCCGTAAACATGACCTCCCGGATCATTTATCATAAGAACATATGACGGCGTCCAATGCTGTGAGATCGCCTGCTTAATTTTATTAAAATAAGCTGAATATATGAATTTTCTTGCATTTAGAGCCGTTTCATCACCCTTTTCAACATCTTTAAGAAAATCGTTTGAGGGTGTGGTAAGCAGCGTATCATTTCCGTTCATATACGGGAGAAATCTATTCGGTATCCTGTGACCACCTATCATCTGCGAACCCTCCTGATCTAAAGCATCTTCAGCATTGACCAGTCCGCTTTTTTCCTTCTCACCGCCACGGAGATACTTTCCGTCACTACCTTCAAAACCTTTCATCTCACCTTTTTTGACCTTTTCCTGCCGCATCGTGAGAGCATCATTCTCAGGACCGGATACGACATCCTCTTTTCTTTCTTCTGTGTCTGTTTCTCTTTGAATGGTTTCAGAAAGCTTTTTTCTGAGTTTTTTATCTCTGATATTGATATTATTGTCAAAATCGGACTTTGTTTCTTTTGAGACAGAACTGTCGTATTCTGAAAGATATCTGCTCTTTTCCGGTTTTTTCTGGATTTCCGGTCTTGCAATATCGACGACCTGTCCTTTCAAAAGATCTTCTCCGGGTTTTTCAGGAACAGCTTTTTCGGGGGGCACAGGTGTCGCATCATTTAAATCATAATATTTTATTGCAACGGTTGAATCATCAGAGGATGAGCCGGCATCAATTTTCACAAACAGCAGAATTCCGTGAAAAAGGAGTGAGAATACGACAAACGGAATTAAACTTGTTGTGCCGGAACGATCTCGTTTATAATTTTTATAAGCCATTGCCTAACCGTTTCATTAATAAAATCAAGATTGTATCCATGATCAAAACATTCTTTTGCAAATTTCTCAAATATCTCCCCCATTTCCGACTGCATATGAGCAAGAACTTTTGGAATAAATTCTATCTTCCCCGGTTCAAAGTCACGGGTATCCCTGAACTGCACCATAGCAAAACGGTATGTCAGTTCTTTAACCATCGGCAGACCATTCAGTTCAAGTTCACTTTGAAGGAAATCGCGGAACATGACAAAATATCTTTCGAAATCAGTGTTCCGTTCCATTTTAAAGAATTATTGATTCTGTTCAGGTGCAGGTGCGGGAGCATCTTTAGGCGGAACCTGGCATTGATCATCAATGAAAAGCATCCCTTTCGGGCAGCATCTTCCCTTTCCACCTTCATGATAACCGGCAGGACAGATAACGCTTTCAACAGCATCACTGTATCTTGAGCACTTTCCTTCCATTATGAAATTAAATCCCTCTTCACAACAGAGATGTTCTACAAGGTGACTTCCGGGATTACAGTTGTCAAGTATCTTGAACGAAGGGATAATGCACATGTCGTCATCAGGAATGAAACCCTGCTCACAGCTTCCGGACTTATTGTACTGGCTGTTTATGTTGAATTCACCCAGATAAAGTTCTCCGCCGCGGAAATTAAGATCCGATTTAAAAACGAATATATTGTTGTTGAACTTACGGTCAATCGTCATAATGAAACTGTAATTGCCCGGCTCAACTTCATATTTTTTTTCTGTGTTGAATTCAAACACATCTATAATTGAAGGGTCTCCGTCCTTCATAAGGAAAACCACTGCATTTCCGCTAGGATAATTATTTTTAAGATGGATCTGAGAAACATTTGACGGAATTTTAAGGTCTCTGTTAGGCGATTCTTTAAATTTATCAAGTCCGTGAGGTGTCACTTTTTTTAGAATCTCTTTCTGCATGTCCATTATTGTTTCATTGATAAATTTCTCATTTTCCGATTTAAGCTCGAACACCTTCACCATTGTCGTAACAAGTTTTTCCTTGTTATCAGCTTTGATCATCTCGATCTTCTTTTCAAGCATAGATGTTTTATCATCTTTTGAATCCGCACTTCCGCAACTTAAAGCGAAAACCATACAACATGTTATAATTGCTGATAAAAGTCTCATTTCGTCTTCCTCACAAAAAAATTATTAAAACTCACATTTCACAAAGCGAATCTTTTTCGTGTTAAATGATACAGTCTTATAATTATTAAATCAACCTTTTTTGCCAATAAATTTATGCGATTTTTTATAACGACATATTATACACCACCTGAATAATGTTTTTTTTATCCAATATATTCAACATATTATGATTTTTGTGCTTGACACATTGATTTAGAGTCATAATATCATTCTGCAATTGGCGGTCATGTGTGAAACATATGGTAACACAGGAGGAAGCAAATGTTCCCGAAAGGTGAAAAATCAAAAAAGAAAGTTAAACCCTACACCGAAGTGGTTTTCGATCAGAGAAACGAACTCGAAAAAGATCCGATATACAGAGATCTTATCGACATAACCTCCTATCAGAAACCCAAAAACAGATCTGAATGCCTTAAACTTAAAAGGCCGTGTCTTTTTGTTTCATGCAAATATCATCTTTTCCTTGATGTTAACCCGGAAACAAAATCGATCAAATTCAACTTCCCGGGTAAAGAAGTGTGGGAACTCAGGGAAACATGTGCTCTTGATGTCGCTGATAAAGGTGGAGTAACACTTGAAGAAGTGGGTGCGATAATGAACCTTACCAGGGAAAGGATCCGCCAGGTTGAAATGAGAGCATTGCAGAAACTTCGTCAGAACAGCACAAAGTATAATATAAAAAATTTAAGTTTTTTAAGCGGAAAATAGTTTAATCCTTCTTTTCCAGAAATTTCGGCCTGAAAACTATACATATTGAAGGAAGAAGGACTATCGAACCGATTAGACATACAGCAATACTTAAAAATATCAGCGTTCCAAAAAACCTTATAGGAAGAAATGAGCTGAAAAGCAGAACGACAAAACCCACCATAACACTTAAAGCATTAAATATTATTCCTCTTCCTGTTGTAGAAAGAGTGTGGTCCACCGCCATAACAGGATCGTTATGTTTGGACATTTCTATCTTGTATCTCCATAGAAAATGGATCGTATAGTCCACACCGACACCAATGACTATTGAAGAAATAAGTGCTGTTGCAATGTCAAGGGTGACTCCGGTAAATCCCATAAATCCGAACATCAGGACAAGTGAAACAGCAAGAGGAATGCCTGCAATTATTCCTGCAACGATCGATTTAAAAAGAAGCATTACAAGAAATGAGACCTCAAAAAACGAAAGAAAAAGCGATATTACCTGTCCTTCTATAACTTTTTCAATGAGGTCCTTAAATATTACTCCGGAACCGGTTATTTTTGTGAAAACAGGGTCATCGTCAATCAGTTTCTGGGTATCTTCAACAACTTTCTTAATAGTTTCGCTGCTTTCACTGTTTATCTGTGCAATTATCTGTGCCTGTGTAAAATCATTGTTGACAAGTTTTCTCAACTCTTCAGGATCTCCCATTTCATTGTATTTATCGAGAAAAAACTCAACTGCATTTTTTGTTTCCGGTATTTGTCCGAATCCCTTTTCTTCCGGCTTGTATGCGCCCTTGGTAATAAGCTTTAAAAGTTTTGCTATCGAAAGAGTGTTCCCTACATTTTTGTGAAGCGAAATTTTCTTTTCAGTTTCATCAATTTTTCTAAGAACTTGCGGATCTTTTATATCACCATCCACATTGATGCTTATCACCTGAGAGCCACCAAATTTTTCGTTTATAAGTTTTGCCGATTTTCTAACAGGATGATCTTCCGGATAATAGCCGGCAAGGTTGGAGTCAACAATTATCAGAGGAATGCCGGCAGCCATGATGGTTGTCAGGACAATGCTTGCTGAAAGAAGTTTCTTGGGATGTAACGAAAGAAAATTTGAAAGTTTTTTAAGCATTTTCTCTGTTGCAGGTCTTTTCTCTTTATCAATTACCGGTTTAGGAGCATCAAGTGCCGAAAGAACTGCGGGAATAAAGAAAATACTTGCCATCAAAGCAAAAAATATTCCTACAGAGGAGAGTATCCCGAGTTGTGCCGCCGGAACAACGGTGTGTGTCATAAGACATAGCATTCCTGCAATTGTTGTGACACCTGTCAGAAGTACCGGTATCGCAAGTTCTCTGAAAACATCTTTAGAGAGTTCCAGTGAGCTTTTTTTCCCTCCGGCAACCATGTTGTCAAGCTGATATCTGCTTATTATGTGGATTCCGTAACCATTTGCAATTGCTATTAAAATTACTGGAAGAATTATTGTGACCGTAGTCATTTTCCATCCCAGAAGCGGGACAAGCCCCATCGAAACGATTATGGACATGATAACAACAAGAAATGGAAGTAACACACCTCTGAGCTGCTTGAAGCTCATCATCAGAACACCAAGCATAATAAGAAGCCCTAAAGGCATAAAGATCATCATATCTCTTGGAACATCTTCTGAAATATGCTCCTTGATAACAGGCATTCCTCCGAAACTTATTTTGCCGGGACCTTGGATCTTGAGGGTTTCTTCTTTTACTTTTCGTGTTATTTCAAGCCCCTTTCCTTCATTTTTCATCCGGACAAGAATTGATGCCGCCTTAAAATCCTCTGAAACGAGAGTGTTCATTATCATATTATTGTTTTTCAACATATTCCGGAGTTTTTCTCTCGCCTGAAGTTCCTGAGCAGATCCTTCTGACAGTTTTTCATCATCAAACGGGTCATCATCTGACATCGGAATCGAATTAATCCGCTCAATGCCCTGCACATTCTTCAGGATGTCTGCAATTGAATTGATGTGTTCAAGAACTGAAGGTCTCAAAATATCATCAGATTCCACAAGAACAAAAATGATCTCCATCCCTCCGAACTTCTCTTCAAGTTCCTTTAAATGAACACTCATGTACTCAGGAAGCATGTTCTCCACATCAGGGTCAACGGCGCTATCCTTCAGTGGTATTGCCATAAGAAGTGTAACCACTGAAAAAATTATAATGACGAACCATCTGTATTTTACAACTAATTCCGATAACTTAACCATTACAAGACCTCAAAAACAGAATGATCACAATACAAAAATTGGACTACTTTACAACACACGCGGTTACAAATTCAAGATTTTTGAAGATTATATTAGAAAAAATAAACTCTGTGGACTCCGCCGATTATTCCGCAGTCTCTTCTTCTTCAGGAGCTTCCGGCTCTTCACCCGGACAACAGTAATAATATCCGCTGTCGGTAGAACCTTTCTTGTATCTGTTATAAATGACTTCAACTACACTTGCCGCACCGTAACCTGTGTAGTAACAATCCGTAACTGTCGGGTCAAGATGGCATCTGGATGTAGCAATATACTTCTGCCACGGAGTGTCACCTGCATAACAGTTCACCATTGAACTGTCCTGACCGATCAGACAGCCGCCAACTAAAGGATCTTCAAATGCACACATTGCCATAATGGTGTCATATTTTTCCTGATCATCGGCAAATCCGCCAGCCGGTTCTCTATATGTTGAGCCCATCTGAATGGACTCTCCGAAAGTCGGAATTATATTAAAGTTAAGGGTGTTTGTTTCAATTTCACTTCCATCTGTGATCTCGCCTACAACTTTCATTTTTATCAGAAGTGGGCTTGCTACCCAGTCAATATCATTCACATGATCAAGAAGATCTCTTACCTGGTCTTCTGTAAAAATGTCAACAGCTCCTGCATTTTGTCCACCTTCAGGGTCTGCGACAACACCGTGAACCTCTATCCTTCTTGCCTTGTTCCAGAGATCTCCTGTCAAAGAGAGCTGTTTCCCGTCAGATTGAGGTCTTGGATCCCATTCATATTTAACCTCAACCCACTTTACAAAAAATCTGTTGGTTTCGGCACTTGAGATAGGAGCGCTTCCTGAACCGACATCGCTAACCTCTGAAGAAGAGATGTAGTTTGTTATCTGAAAAGGAAGCATATACTGATCAGTAAAAGCCAGATCGATATAACCTTTTGTGTAATAACGGTCTCCACCTGCTTTAATCTGACACTGATCCTGTGTGGAAATAGGCACAAATTTGTCAAGAACGACAAGATTGTGCTGTTCAACACACGCCCCCATAACCATAGATGCGGCAATCAGAGCAAGAAAGAAAATTTTTCTCATTTTAATTCCTCCAAATCCTTCAATATGTCATTCAAATTCCTCTTAATTATCGAGGCACTACCCACTTTTTTAAGATAGACCATCGAAATATCCTCCAAAATCCTTTTTTTATCCATCACAATGAATCTCCTCCATTTGTCCTCTTTTAGAAAACGGCTGACATCACTGTTAATTCCATTCATATTCAACAGTTCCTCAAGTTCTCCGGCAGGATATGCATCCAAGCCCAGCCAGGCGGCATATTTCTGCATTAGAACCATTCCGGATGCCACAGCAAGCCCATGCGGAATGCCGTAATATCTTTCAATCGCGTGACCGAAAGTGTGTCCCCAGTTCAGAACCATTCTTTTCTTAAGGGTGTCCGTAAGATCATACCTGATTATGTCATATTTGTACTTTATGGCCTGTTTCATGCTTTCCTCTGAAAGAAGATCACCCGCAGATTTAACTGTTTCAAACAGCTTTCCGCTTTTTATAAGTGCAATTTTCACTATCTCTGCCTTTCCGGATGCAACCATGTTCTTATCAAGTGTCTTAAAAAACTCTTTTACAACGACTACTTCATTTGCCGGATAAAATGTACCTATGGCATTCTTTGCCACAAAATTCACAGCCGTCTTCCCGCCTATACTGCTGTCGACAGCAGCAAGGATCGTTGTCGGAACGAGAACAAGCTGCATTCCTCTATTAAAAACAGACGCGGTAAATGCTCCAAAATCGGTAACGGCTCCTCCCCCTACAGCAACAAGCTTTGTATTCCGTCCGGCATTCATGCTTATAAGCCATTCGATGCAGTTCTCTACATGACTGAGATCTTTCTCCTTTTCGCTGTTTAAACGGAATATTCTCTCCCTGGGGATCCTTTTTTCCAGATCTTTAAGAGCTTTATCCACTATGAAACAGCTTTCCGGTCCGAACTCATCCGTAAAATCGGCAAGATCATCCCTGAAACTGATCACTGTTCTGTAATTTATCGAAAAATCAAATTCCATATTCTCTCCACTTCGAGCCAGATCCCGTTAAGCGATCTTTCACCGGCATCAACTGTAAAATCGGCACACCCTGCATAAAGAGGTGCCCTTTCTTCAAAAAGCATCCGGTATTTTTCAATTCCGAGCTTAATAAAGAGCGGACGATCTTTAACACGGTCAACTATATCGTCGAAAGCTGTCCTCAGGTATACAAGCTTTACACTCGGAATCATCACATTCCCGAACGACTTGTGACCTTGGTGAAAGCCGCCTCCGAAAGCAATTATCTGAGCATCGGACTTTAAAGCATCCTTTATCACTTCTGACTCCATTGATCTGAAACCGGCATCATCTCCATCAATGATACGGAAAAATTCATTGGAACCGAATCTCTCGATCATCAACGAGTCAGTGTCAACTGTCTTAAATCCTGTTTCCTGTGCCAACTTTGTCAGAGAGCTTTTCCCGCTTCCTGAAAAACCTATAAACCCGATCCGTTTCATTTTGATCTCTCACAGTAGCTTTCATACGATGATATAATATCAGCCATGCTGTCTGAACCGAACTTTTTGCAAAATGCGTCAGCAGCAACAAAAGCCAGCATACTTTCGGCTATAACAGCAGCCCTGTCAATACACCAGAGATCGTTCATACCTCCTCCACACATCCCCTTTTCCCCGTCAACAGGAGAAACTGTCTCAAATTCAACTGGCTGTGTCGGGACCGGTTTGAAATAAAGTGTTGCGACAACAGGACATCCATTTGATATGCCGCCTTCTATGCCTCCTGCCATATTGCTTTTTCTTTCGGCCCCGTTCCCTGTAAAATGATCAATACTTTCGACACCTCTCATTTTATGAACCGAGGTTTCACCGAAGTAAACACCTTTTACAGAAGGAATCGATATAAAAGCGCGTGCCAGATTTGCATCCAGCTTGTCAAACCACTGGGAATTTGATCCAAGTCCCACCGGAACTCCGGAAAGAATGACTTTCAAAACACCGCCGCAGCTTCCTTTTTCAATGTCATTTTTCTGTTGTTCAGGGTCAAAAGAGTTAAACTCCACACCCCCTATCTCCAGTATCTGTGATGAAACAGCCATTCTGAATTCCTTTAAAAGCATTTTGCAGAATGAACCGGTAGCAACCCTCAGAACAGTTTCCCTTGCACTTGACCTTTCCGAACCGATTGAAAAATCATCGTATCCGAATTTTATATACGAACAGTAATCAACATGTCCAGGTCTCGGAAACCCTTTTCCTTTAACTCTGTTTTCAAAGAACTGTGTCCCCTGCGGACTGTTTTCCACAAGAAACGATAACGGAGCTCCTGTAGTGACATCCCCGGAAATTCCAGAAAGGATTTTCACTTCATCGGTTTCAAGCTCAAGCCGTTTGGTGCTGGCCGATCCTGATCGCCTCCGTATCAATTCAGTTTCCAAAAGAACCCTATCAAACTTCAAACCCGCCGGGAAACCGCTCAAAATTGCGACGAGCGCTTTTCCGTGCGATTCACCTGCAGACACAAACTGCATTTTAAAGAACTATTCCCCTTCGTTTTTCATAAGCGGTATCGAGGACTTAACTTTATTCATGATCCTCGGTGTGAGGAAAATGAGAAGTTCGCTTCTTTCCACTCTGCTTTCTTCAGACTTGAAAAGCCATCCGAGTATCGGTATCTGAGAAAGGAGAGGTACGCCTCTTTTTGTTATTGATGTCTTATTTGTATAAACACCGCCGATAACAACTGTGTCGCCGCTTTTTACAAGTATTTCTGTCTTTGCCTCTTTTTTGATTATTGACGGCTCTCCGAGGTAGTTTGCATTTGACCAGTCCGGCTCACTCTTGTTTATCTCAAGACTGAGAAGTATTGAACCATCTGCAGTAATATGAGGTGTTGTTTTAAGCACAAGTGTCGCATCAACATATTTTGTTGTCACATCACCACCGGTACCTCTTGTAGTAATAGGAATACTTACACCCTGCTGTATCATTGCCTCGGTATTATCAAGTGTAGCAACTTTAGGAGAACTTACTATTTTGATCTTACCTTCCGACTCCATGACATTAAGTGACAGATTAAGGTCATTTATCATACCTACACTGCCGAAAGAAAAACCGAGAGCACCAGTCCTGTCTGCAGGTCCCGGAACTGAAACAGCTCCGCCGACTCCCATATTATACGGGAACACAACCCCTGTAGGATGGCCGTTCGCATCAGTATAAGTGTGTGTCGTGCCCCATTCAATACCCAGTCCGAGTGCAGCAGTAGATGTAGCTTCAACAATTCTCGCCTCAATAAGAACCTGCGGAGTCTGCGTGTCAAGATATTCAACTAGCTGTTCAGATTTATCAAGGATCTCTTCCACATCTTTAACAATAAGAACATTCGTTCTTTCATCTGTGCTGACAGTACCTCTATCAGTTAAAAGCTCTTTTATCTGAGGCATAAGTTTTACAGCCATTGCATAATTTACAGGAATAAGTCTTACTTTTACCGGCTCAAGTTTTTTCTGAGCATTTTTCTTGGCAAGCTCCTCTTCCTTTTCTCTCTGCATTGTCTTTATTGTTGCAACTCTGATTATGTTACCGAACCGCTCCTTACCGAGAGATTTACTCTTAAGAATTACTTCCAGAGCTTCATCCCATGGGATATCAACAAGTCTTACAGTGACATTTCCTTTAACATCGTCACCGGCAATGATATTAAGCTTGCTTATGTCTGACATAAGACGGAGAATATCAAGAATATCAACTTCTTTGAAATCGAGGTTGATCTTTTTCCCTGTATATTGAACGACTTCCTCATCCATTTTAACAGCCCCGCCGGATTTCAAAGGATCTTCTTCGTACTGTCCTGTTGTCATCTGCGGGACCCTTACTATCTGAGCTTCTGAATATCCTGCTACATCCTGGGTCTTTTCTTTTTTATTCTGGAAAACAAATTCCTTTCCGTTAGAAACATCTTCTATTTCTATCTCAAATTTTGCAGACTTCATTTTGGCGATAATCTTAACATCGTCTTTATCGTTGAATATAGCTATCTCAGAAACAGGACCGTTTAAAGAAGAAGCATCAATAACCTGTTCTTTTTCTTTGACGATGAACGCCTTTTCGATGGTTATTTCAATTTTGCTGTCAACGATCTTTTTTGAGACATTCAGCTGTTTCTCGGCTTTTATCTTAAGTATTTCGGGATCTTCACCTATAAAAGCAAGCCCTGTGATCTCTGTTTTTTCAACTGACGGTACCCTCTCTTCCTGTTTTTCTTCTTTTACAGGAGCCGTCTGAACAGGAACCTGTACAACTTTATTATCTGTAACTGGAGCAAATGAACTGAAAAGCTTTCTTCCGTCAACAGTAAACTCAAATCCTGATCCTTTTGTTACTGCAAAAAATTGCGGAATGTCTTTTTCCACAACCACCCTGAAACCTGAAGGATGATTTGCGCTTCTGGCATCCTTAGTAGAAACCATGTTCCCCTTGATACCTATAAAGTCAAAAACCAGTCTGTCGGGACCTGTGAGCGAAAAAAATCTGACCGTCTGCGGCTTAACCGAGAAAGCGAATTTTATTGAACCAGGATCCTTTGACATTGTCACCCGGCTCTCTTTCAGCTGTTTCTGCTCTTTAAGAGACACCATGGTTTCAAAATCACCTGTCTTTACGGTTTTTGAACCGGATGCATTAACTTCAATGACCATACTTCCGTCAACAAGCGGAATATTGATCATGGAAGCGTTCTTTCCGTTCACAGAACCGTTTTTAATTCCGTTGAACTCAATCCCCTTCCTGCACTCTCCCAGTCCGAGAATATCTACTGAATTTCCATCGATCTTGAAATAAACCTGCTCAAAATCTTCGGAGATCACCGTAGTATTGCCGCTTACTTCAAGAGACAATGCATCTTTTTTGTTTCCGGCTGCTGCTGAAATCGTTACTGCCGATAACATCAGCAGAAGAACGAATGTTAACCTGATGCTTTTCATTTCAAGCTCCGTCCTATATTAGTTACTCAACTTCTCTTCTCTGCCGGTATTTTTCCCGGCATCCTCACCGCTTCCCGGTGTCTCAGTAAGCTCATCGTCACCTACCGGAGCACCCGATTCCTGTAAAATAGTCTTTATTGGCAATTCAAGATAAAGTTTGTTCAATATTTTTCTTCCGAGAGGATCTTTGTAAGTTTCAACTATCTCTATCTTATCGGGAAGGATTCTGCTTATCTTGCCCCAGTTCTTACCTATGAAACTGCCGGTTTTGACTATATGACTCTTGCCATCCGGAGCAACAATTACAACTCTGGGTTCAGTAACACCCCATATAATAGCTGTAAGTCTAAGGTCCGTAATATCAAAATTCTGCAGTTCACTAACTATCTGTTTCTGTTTTGTCAAACTTGCAACATCTCCGAAATAACTTCTGAAAGGATCTTTTTTACCTACAGCGGAGTAGCGGTAATTCGACTTTCTCTGAGCGATATCGGTAAGATCTATCTCTTTCTTAGCTTTGACTTCACTTGACTTTGTTTTGCTTACACGGTCATATTCCGCCTTATAGTCAAAGGATTCTATCTGATATTCATTAGAACATCCGTAAAGAATGGATGCTGCAACAGCGAAAACAAGTATTTTTATGAAACTATTTTGCAGCATTTGCACCTCCACCCATTTCAGCAGATGTAAGGAATCTATAAGTGGTTGCCCTAAACATAATATCAAGATATGTCTTATTGGGCTGAAAACCGCTGAAGGCACTTACAACATTCCCTTTCACCTGTTTGGTTTGAGTTTTCTGAGTATCAGCTTTGATGTCTATATCGCTGACATTGACTATTCTTGCAAGTTTATTGACACTGTCAAAAAACCCCAGAACCTCATGGAAACTGCCTTTAACTTTTATTGATACCGGAACTTCTGCATAAAAATCCTTCTTTCTTTCCGCAAGCGGTTCAAAATAATAAACTTCCAGTCCGAACTTTTCTGCTTCATCAGAAAGTTTTTTAAGCAGCGAAGGAATCTCTTTCTTGTCAGGAAGCATACTGATCGCAACTTTGAGATCTCTGTCAAGGGCTTCCACCTCTTCCATAAACTGACCTCTGTCGCGAACGAGAACTACCATTTTGGAAAATTCAGCCTTTTTTGCGTTGAACTCACCGAAAAGGGACTCCATTTTATCAAGATGCGGCATATAAACAGTAATGTAATATGCAAGCATGATAACAATAAGGATCCCAAGAAGTCCACCATACTTATAGGCCGGTTTCAATTTTCCGATGTTAACCAGCAGGGCCTTCATATCGTACTCCTCAACAGTTATTAATTAGTCGCATTGCCTTGTGCAGGAACTGTCTCTGCAGAAGGTGCCGTAGCGGGTGCAGGTGCTGCAGGCTGTACCTGGCGGCCTGCGTAATGGATAACCGTGTTCAAACCATAGGAAAGTATCGGAACTCCCTCTACAACTTTATCCTTTGTAACCTTCTTCAGCTCTATGCCCGAAAAGAACAGAGAATTTTCAAGCTGTTTCATCAAGTTCGCAACTTCCTGATTCTCAAGGGTTTTTCCTTCCATATTAATTTTATCCCCTTTTAAAGAGATCTTTTCCACCCATATCTTATTGGACGGTATTTTTAATGAAAGTTCATCAAGAACCCTGACGGGACCGATATTCTGCTCCTGAAGCTTCACTATCATGTCCATCTTTTCCTGCAATTTTGCTTTCTTTTCCTTCAGGGTCTGAATTTCACCCATTATCGATTTAAGATTTGCTATCTCCTTGTCAGCTTCATCGATCCTCATTCTGCTCTCGGCTTCCCGTTCAGCAAGCACAGCGCTGTTAAGAACAACAAGCACAACGACCAACGCAATGGAAATGACAAAGATTACAAGGAAGCCTTTCGCCTCATTGATCAGCTTTTCTTCTTTTACCGGTAAAAGATTTATTCTTATCATTGTTCGTCCATCCTCCGAAGTGCCAGTCCTAAACTAATTGTCGCAATATGTGCGTAATCTTCGACTTCCTCTCTGTTAAGAACCTGTCCTGGAACAATTATCTCTTTGAAAGGATTCAGCTTTTCAACAGGAATTTCAAGAGTGGACCTGAGTGTCTGTGTGAAAGTATGACTTCTGGTGGTTCCACCTGTTATGAAAACTTTCGTAACACTGTCTTCCGGATTAGTATTTGTATAATAGTCAAAAACTCTTGAAATGTCAGCGACCATATTCTTTGCAACATCGGCCACCACTTCTTCAACCTGATTGGGAAGTATGGAATCACCTGTAGTGTGGGAACCGGACTTCAAACTTTCGGCCTGCTGGAAACTTACTTTCAGCCGCCTTGTTATCTCTTCTGTTATATAGTTCCCTCCAGTAAGAATGTCCCTGAAGAATCTTACATTGCCGTTTGCTATTATCACTACATTTATTTTTGAAGCTCCGACATTAAGTATCGCAACAGTCTTGTCCTTTTCTTCCGGATAATTTATCTCAAAAACATTAGCCAGAGCGGTGGCATCTATTTCGACCGACATCGGTCTGACACCTGCATCATTAACAACCTGAATAAAGTCACCGACAAGATCCTTTCTTGCCGCGATAAGAACAACCCTGTCCCTTCCATCCTCAACAATGTCAGTTTTCAGACCGTCGAAATATATTTCCTTGATATCGTGGGGAATATGTGTTTCGGCTTCAACTTTCAGAGCATTGTAAAACTCTTCTTTTGTAACCTTTGGAACATTTATAATACGGTTAATGATACCGTGACCCGCAATACAGATGGAACAGAATTTATCTTTCAGCCGCTCTCTGGCAAGAAGCGTTTTTATGGCATCATTCATTTCGTAAGTATTCATTATGCTTCCATCAACAACTGTATTGACAGGAATAGGAATGAATCCGAATTTCTTAAGATAGTATTTCCCCCTTTTCTTCTGGAGTCTGGAGGCTTTGATCAGATAGGATCCGAGGTCAAGCCCGAGTAATTGTTTGTTATAAAACATTCGTGCCTCCTTTGGTCAGTCTTCGTCATCATCAGAAAAAACTTTGTGTTTCTCATCAAGAGAAAGACCCAGTGCAAGGAGAACCTTCCTTTTTGTTTCCATCCTGCACTCACCGTTTTTTTCGATCCTGTCGATAGTAAGGACAGAAACCCCAGCTTTTCTCGCAAGTTCCGACTTGCTCATAAGGAGTTTCTCTCTCATTTTTTTTAGGTTGTTGTAAGCCATCTATCTTCTCCTAATAAACCTGAAAAACATCCTGGTAACTACCTCGACAATATCAAAAAACAACTTAAAATCAAGTTTTTTCTGCAAAAAATATACATCATTGTTATATAATTATGCAAAACTTTGCAATAACTTCACTCCTTTTAGGCCTTACTTCTATTAATTGTTACACCAATCCTAGTTAACTTATGCTCTATTGATTCATATCCTCTATCTATTTGCTTTATGTTGTAGATGCGACTTCTACCCTGCGCTGAAATCGCTGCCATCAGAAGAGCCATTCCTGCTCTTATGTCAGGAGAATCCAATTTTGAACCGCTTAGCAATGTCCGGCCGGAAACGACAACCCTGTGCGGATCACAGAGAATTATGTTGGCGCCCATGCCGATAAGTCTGTCGACAAAGAACAGACGGCTTTCAAACATTTTTTCAAAGAAGAGTACCGTCCCTTCCGACTGTGTTGCGGCAACAATTGCAATTGACATGAGGTCTGAAGGGAACGAAGGCCACGGACCGTCATCAACTTTCGGAATCGCATTGTTCATGTCTTTCTGGATCAACAGCTTCGGATGATGAGGAACAAAAATGTCGTTCCCTTTCGCAACGGTGGTTATGCCTATTCTCTTATATACATTTAATATAGAGCGGAGATCGTTCCCGCCGGCGGCATCTTTTACCAGAAGTTCTCCTCCTGTCATTGCTGCAAGTGCTATATAGCTTCCTGCTTCGATGTAATCAGGACCTATCGTGTGTTCGCATCCTTTCAGAGAGGTCACGCCCTCTATTCTGAGTACATTAGTCCCCAGCCCTGATATTTTCGCACCCATTTTATTAAGGAACCGGCACAGGTTCTGGACATGCGGTTCAGTAGCTGCATTCCTTATCACCGAAACTCCCTCTGCGGTAACTGCCGCCATGACAATATTCTCTGTCGCCGTAACACTTGCTTCATCAAGAAATATATCTGCCCCCTTAAGTCGGTTTGCAGAAAGATTATACCCGTTGGTGCTATGACTGTATGTTGCTCCGAGCTGTTCAAAACCGGTAAAATGGGTATCAAGCCGCCTTCTCCCTATCACGTCACCGCCAGGAGGAGGAAGTATGACGGATCCGTTCCTTGCAAGGAGTGGTCCCGCAAAAAGAATTGATGTTCTGACCAGTCCGCAAAGCTCTTTGTCAAGCGGTTTTGAAATTATGTTCGAAGCATCCATTTCGATACAGTTCTGTGAAAGTCTTGTAACTGTTACACCGATATCTTCAGCTATCTGGAGCATGTTTTTTACATCCAGAATGTCCGGAACATTATCTATTTTAACTCTGCCGCGGGCAAGAAGGGCTGCCGCAATAACAGGAAGTGCCTCATTTTTATTACCTGAAAGAGTTATCTCCCCTCTTATTACATCTCCGCCTTTAATATCGAAAAATTCCATGAAACCCTCTTTTGCAAAGTGTTGAAACGGATAACACAGGCGGTAATTTACAGCAAAATCCATTTTTTTCCAATTTTTTTGTTTAAAAATTTGCAATTTTAATAAATGCGATTATAAAGGTTGCGTCTAACGGGCCTATAGCTCAGTTGGTAGAGCTCCCGGCTCATAACCGGATGGTCAGAGGTTCGACTCCTCTTGGGCCCACCACCTTATTTTGTGGAGGGTAGACTTTGCGGTTTATTTACATTACCATGAACATAAATTCAATAAGCACTTGTGAAAACAAGTGCTTTTTTTTTGCATAACAAATGATGGAGGCTAGTGTTGCTTGACGAACTGAAAAAACTTAAAGATCTCCAGTTTATTGATTCTCAGGTTTTCGATCTTGAAGAAGAACTTGATTCTCTGCCTGAACAAAATGAGCTGTTGAATGCCAAAATCACGGAAATGGAGGGCAAACTCAAGGAATTGAGAAGCGCCATAGCCATCCAGCTTGAAGAAAAACAGAAAAGGGATGACATTCTCAAAAAAGGCGAGGACAAACTCAAGACGATAACCGGAAAACAGTCGGCTATCAGAAACAAGGATGAATACAACGCCCTTTTAAGAGAGATTGACAACATTAAACGGTTCAACCGTGATTTGAGCGATGAGATTGCTGAGATCGATAAAGAGATAGAGTTCAAAAATAATGAACTTAAGCTCATCGAAGAGGAAACCGTAAAAAAGATCGAAGAAAACAGAAAAAAGATGTCGGAAAACGAAAAAAGGGTTAAAGAGCTTGATAACACTCTTGAAAAGATCTCTGAAAAAAGAGAGAAACTTATTCAGAACATCAGACCTGCAGTTTACCGTAAATATCAGAGAATATTCGAAAGTTCTCCCAATGGAAAAGCGATAGCTCTGGCTGAGGACAGAGTCTGTCACGGTTGCAATATGACACTTCCACCTGAACTCTTCAACATGGTGCTCCGGGCCACAAGAATAGAAGTGTGTCCGAACTGTCAGTGCATTCTAATTCCTGTTAAGAAAGAGAACAAGGAAACTCCTGAACAATAGTTCTTTTACAATGGTGAAAAAGCAGCACATCCAGTCGCTGATAATATCAGAGGAAAGTCCGGACTCTAAAGGGCATAAGGCTGGCTAACGGCCAGGAGCAGCGATGCTACGGAAAGTGCAACAGAAAACAAACTACCTGACTTGATCAGGAAAAGGTGAAACGGCGGGGTAAGAGCTCACCGGAACAGTGGCGACACGGTTCGCAAGGCAAACCCCCTTAAGAGCAAGGTCTAATAGAGATGCCATCTGCCGAGGCAGATAAGGGTTGCCCGCCCGATGCATCCGGGTTGACCGCTAGAGGCGTCAGGTAACTGCCGTCCCAGATGAATGACTGGATTTTACAGAATCCGGCTTATGTGCTGCTTTTTGACTATTGTAAGTAATCATCTTCAATGCCCATTGCTATCGGGAAAATTCCCGACCAGCTGAGCCATACCGCTGCTTCAAGATCACTCTTATTTATTGTTTCAATGGTGTCATTCACAGTATGGTAATAAGAATGGGTTCCGAGAGTTGAGAGCAATACCGCCGGAACTCCTGCATAGTAGAAACAAACATGGTCTGATGCATCTAGCGGCTGGGCATTATTGATTTCAAGATCGAGTTCCAATTTATCTGCATAACCGCTCATTACATCTGCAAGCCATCTGTTTGAAGAAAGTGTCGCCCCGTAAACTGCGAGGCCTGATCCGTCACCTGCTCCCACCATATCAATACTCCACGCCGCCACAGTCTGTGAAATCGGGAAGGCAGGATTTTCCACATGTTCACAAGATCCGATGAGTCCAAGCTCTTCAGCGTTCCATGCGGCAAAAACAACAGTACGGGCAGTTTTATGACCGCCAAGGACAAAAGCTCTTGCAAGTTCCATAACAACTGCCGTACCCGATGCATTGTCATCTGCACCGTAATAGATACCTCCGCTGACAGGATCTTTTCCAAGATGGTCAACATGCGCTCCGATAACGATCACCTCTTCAGAAAGCTCCTGATCAGTTCCCGGGAGAACACCTATCACATTGTCTGCTCTCACGGTTTCAATCTCAGTCTCTACTTTTATTTCAGCATTAATTCCAGTTTCAGAGCTTTGCGGCACAAGGTCGGCATCAATTGATCCTGACCACGATTTCATATCCGGTATCGTCTCTTCCATTGTGTCACGGTCGGCAAATATGACTGGCAGATCCTCAACAAAGTATTCTCCGCCCAGAGTCATTCCCGCCGGTACTGCACCTGATTCCTGATAATGATTCACGACTATTACTCCAGCTGCTCCATGAATAGCGGCATTCTTTGATTTATAACCGAAATTCCAAAGACAGGGAGCTGCTACGCACGCATCATTAGCAGGACAGCTGTTGTGGACTGATTCCAGATTGCCCGGTCCGCGACGAATGACAAGAGCGATCTTCCCTGTCACATCAATACCGGCGAAATCATCATATCCCGTTTCAGGAAGAGGACAGTCAGGATATTCAGACTTTTTAAAAGGTGGTACAGTAATCCCGTGACCTGCAAAAACCACTTCAGCAGACACATCACCTCTTCCGGAATATTGCATAACCTGAAATCCTGTTTCTGTTGAAAGGAGCGTTCCATCAATTTCAGCTTCAGGAGTTCCTGTGATCACCCACTGATCGAAACTGAATGACTGAAGATATGTTTCACCATCACCTGCCGGCATAAGACCAAGCTCATCAAAAAGAGCTCTGACATATTCCACAGAATCAGCATTACCTTGAGTTCCGGGCTGTCTGCCTGTACGGTCAGCGTGGGCAAACCATGCAACATCGTTATAGACCCGCTGAATATCAAAACTGAATTTTTCTGTCGAATCTTCATCATTTTCACTGTCAACCGGATCATCATCCGGAATATCATCAGATTCCTCATAAACTGCATCATCAACAGATTCTTCAAGATCACTCTTAACCCTGCCGTCATCACTGCAACCGGCAAAAAATATCAGGATCGTTAAGGATATTAAAAACTTCTTCATTGCAAACCTTTAGATTTGTTACTGATAAACGACAAAAGATGTATATACTGTCCTTTCATTATAAACTCTCAGTCCGGCCCTTCCACTCATATCCTGCTGAACATCACCGCCTGAAATTACAACTTCTCCGGTTCCTCCCGCCTCATCCATAAAAGAACAGCGAATCTCAGAACCGTTATAAAAAACCCTTACTTTGTGAATTTGATCGTCTGTGGCAGGCGCTGTAGCTGTTGCGCCTTTGACAAATCCGATACTTGAACCGCCGGCATACCTCCAGATAGCAAGCTCGTTGTTATCTCTGCGAAAAAGACATGTGTACCAGTGAGTATCATTGCTGACCTGCTGCACAGAAAACAGCAATCCCGCATAACTGTTTCCGCCCAGATCTCCTTCATCGTACCGGAAAGTTACTTCAACTGAAAAAGGACCATTGGGAATTTGATAAGAATAGTAATTGTTCTGACCGTACGGTGATGTTGAAATGCTCATTTCACTACTGCCGTAATTCCATGTTCCACCAGTTGGGGACCATGACGGCTGCTGATCAATAAACGGTTCGAAAACAGTTATCTGAGAAAGAAGGTCGTAATTGAACGGCGCTTCACAAACGTCTCCTATCCCGTCATTCTGTGTATTTTTCTGACCAGAGTTAAAACTTGCAGGACAGTTGTCGCAGTTGTCATCTATTCCGTCACCGTCTTCATCAAGTCCATTGCCTATGCAGCCGCTGTTACCCGTATCACCTGTATTGCCTGTATCTCCGGAATTTCCTGTATTTCCTGTATCACCTGTATTTCCTGTGTTTCCCGTATCTCCTGTGTTTCCCGTATTACCGGTATCTCCCGAATTGCCTGTATCTCCTGTGTTGCCGCTGTCACCTGAATCACCGCTGTTTCCCGTATTGCCTGTGTCGCCTGTGTCGCCTGTGTCTCCTGTGTTGCCGGTATTTCCAGAATTTCCGCTGTCACCTGAATTGCCTGAATCTCCATTATCTTCTTTTTCGCTGCATGTAATTGTGTTAAAGCCGGAACAATCATCGAGACACTTTGCCTTTCCGCCAATAAACTTAGAGCTGTCGATATCAACACAGTTGACAACATTGCCGTCGCAAACTTCACCCTTGTCAACCATATTGTTTCCGCAGATTTGAGGAGTGTCGCTGTCTTCATCCGGCTCCGTTGAGCATTCGTCGGATAAATCGTCGGATAAATCGTCGGATAAGTCATCGGATAAGTCATCGGATAAGTCATCATCTGCAGCCGCCGTTTCATCATTCTTTGGAACTATCTTTTTGACATCCACATTACAACTTATGAAAGTTATTCCTGTAAAAAGAACCGAAAATACCACCAGATATCTTTCAAACAATTTCATTTTCCCCTCCGGATAAATAAGAAAACTGATAAATTATATGTCTTTTAAGTTATTAGTCAAAAATTGTATTTGTAACATTCTAAAAACATTAGCTTTTTCTTTCTTGCATTTTTCTTGCTAAAGGATTAAGTGTATTAAAGTTATTTAGGAGGCGGCAATATGAAAAAATCAATCGTAATTCTTTTCCTTGGATTAACATTTTTCTTTGTTTCGTGCGGTGAAAACAAAAAGGCAAATGACGAGTCAGGAACTCCGGATGAGGAAGTGAGTGATGCGGAAGTTGATGAGGACGGGCTTACAAATGACGAAGATGCTGCAGATGAGTCTTTCAGCCCTTTTATTGATGCATTGAAGAAAGATCTTGAAAAAAGTGATGCTTTGGGTGTGTCGGTTGCAGTTATGAAAGGGGGCAATGTTGTTTTTGCACATGCATTCGGCTTTAAGGATGCCGGAAGAAAAGTTCCTCTCACTCCGGAAACATTGATGCAGATCGGTTCAACCACTAAGCAGATGACTGCGACGGCGCTTCTTCAGAAGGTTGAAGAAGAAAAAGTGGCTCTGGAAAATACGATTAACGATGTTCTGCCCGATCTTGAGTTCAAACTTGATGAAACCTGGGATGATTCCATTACTGTTCATCATCTTCTGAGCCATCAGGGTGGATTTTATGACTGGATCCCGTGGGATTTCATGCCGGAAGATGACATGCTTGAAGGGATCGGGAGCACTTACGCAAAAAAATATTTTCTGATGAACCCTCCGGGAGCTTTTTATAACTATTCAAATCCCAACTTTGCCTTTGCAGGGCTTATCACGGAAACGCTTGACAACCGTTTCTGGCCTGACATTATGAAAGAAGATGTTTTTGCACCGCTTGGAATGGAAAGGACATTTTTAAGAAGAAGTGAAGTCAAAAAAGACGGTGATTATTCCGATTCATACGGATATGACTACAACGAAATTGAAAGTGCTGAGTTCACTGATATCACAATAGACAAGATTGCTGATTCGGCGTTCACAAGACCTGCCGGACTTGTCTGGACAACTCCGCTTCAAATGATGAAATGGGCTGATTTTATAATGAACGGCAACAGCGATGTTCTTGGCGATAAATATAGAAAAATGATAACGACTCCCCATGTTGACACTCTTTACGGCGCAGGAACAATGCATTATGGTTACGGAATGATGGTTGAGACCGGATACATGGATAAAGCTGGAAAATGGTATGAAATTCCTGTCTGGGAACACGGCGGAAACACTATATCATTTTCTAACATTCTCTATATTCTTCCAGATCAGGATTTTGCAGTTTCGATCTGTTCAAGCGGCTATGGCACTGATTTTACTGAAAGTCTTGATGTTGCGATAACGACTCTCGCTGATCTGCCTGAACCATCTGAAACCGTGCCAAAATACGAAACTGACCCTGAAAAATTCGACGATCATGTCGGAACCTACAACGATGCATACAATGTCGGAACAATGATCATAACTCGAGACGGCGACAAACTTCTTGTCAGCGCACCCACCCTTGAAGGATACAACTATGAAGTGGGTCCTGAACTTATTCCCGTTTCAAGCGACATCTTCTTTCTCTATCTTGACGGACAACCGCTTGACATCACATTCGTCAAGGAAGAAGGACACTCAAAATACATGAGAAACAGAATATTCGTCCTCACAAAAGTTGAAGAAGAAGAAACGCTTATAACACCAACATCGCAACAGATCGAAAACTTTGTTCTAAGATCAAAACGCAAATTACTGCCTTGACTTTTGCACAAAAAACCACACAGACCTGAATCAAAACATTGCCATAAATAGAATCTGCTAGAAGCAACTGTCAAAAAATACTTGACAGTTCGATCAGATGGAAATCGTGAAGTAAAACAGCTACTTGAATAAAGAGATCAATGACTTTAACAAAGCAGTGAAACAAATTGAATCTTCCAAAAAAGAAATAAAGAAATAAGCTGAAAAACCTTGAAAATATTTTAAGGGAAGCGAGGGAGAATGTTTATTTCAATGCTGACAATTAAGATCAAAAAAATCAAGGATTTTGTGAAGTGAATACACCCAAAAGACATCATTATCTACCTGAGTTATATTTAAAAAGATTCTGTACAAATGAACAGCTTTTTATTTACGATAGGAAAAAGAATGAAATTAGGCCGCAAACCCCAGTAAACACCGGAGTTCAATTTCACTATTATTCGTCAATCAATGAAAAAGGAGAAAAAAAACCTGAAATCGAAACTGATCTTCTTTCTAGAATTGATAATGACGCAAACAATGTTATAGAAAAAATATTGAAAAATGAGCAAATAAATGAGTTTGATAAAGAAAAACTTTCAATCTTTTTAGGATTTATGGTGCATAGAGTTCCTTATTTTGAAAACTCCTTTAATTCTATGTATTCCTACATTAACAAAAAACTTTTGAACTCAATATTTTGTAGTGAAGAATTAGTACAAATAATGACTGCGGATAACGAGGAAAATATAACCGCTGAAGAGTTTGTGGATTTTTATAAAAATTCCAATCTTAAAATCACCCCGCATAGAAACGAAAGTCTCAGATTCATGTTGAATCAGAGTTTCGTTGCATCAGAATGCTTCATGCAATACAAATGGGAAGTATTACACTGTTCTTCAGAATCCTCTTTTATAACATCAGACAATCCTGTGATAACTACAAAATTTGTTGAACAATCAACCGGTGAAAATCTTGGGAATTTGATACTTTTCCCTTTATCTAACAACTTATGTCTAAGTATGTTTCATAAAGGAACAGAAGTTGTTTTTAATGAAATTAATCAGTCCTCAGTAGAGAAAATTAATGCCGTAATTGCAACAAATTCCTACCAGTATATTTTGGGGAAAGACAAAACTATAATTGAAAAAATCGTTGCAGAAAACAAGATCCAAGGAATAAATAACAAGAAAATGTACTTTTCTGGGAAAGAATAAATTTTGCAAATAACGATTACGACTCATTGTCAAGCGGTGACATAGACCCACAGTGAAAACGGAGTCCGCAAGGAAGCGTTAAGACGGCAGAAACGAATATTCAGTCCTTAATCTCATAACCCATGTCATATAACTTGGCATAATGATCACAGTCTGGCTTATTCCCTGAACTACAAGAAACTTTAAAAAGTCGAGCTGATTTAAGCAAAAGCTTTTCTCCATCCTCTGAGCTTTTAGGAACGCCATTTCCAGAAAAATATAATTCTCCAAGACCTAAGCAAGACCGAGCATCATCCATGTCACAACCCTTTCTATAAAACTGAGCACCCTTAAACATATTTTTTTCGACACCCAAACCAACTACATAATAAAAACCAATGGCAGCGCACCCTGTCACAGAACCAAGAGCACAAGCTTTATCCATAAATGCAGCTGATTGTTTCAAATCCTTATTAACGCCCAAACCCTTTCCATAATACACTCCACAAATAGCACATTTTAGCGCATCACCATTTTCACATAAAAGATTAAAAAACTTAAAAGCATATGCTGGGTTGCGAGGAACTCCTTCACCGGATTCATAATTGGAACCAATATTACACCACAAGGAAGATTTAGATATTTTGCAAGCCTCAAAATAATATTTAAATGCCAAAACATTATCTTTCTTCAAAACATTGCCCGAATTATAAGACTTTCCCAAAAAATAACAGGAGGAGTCGTCACCGGCATCACACGCCTTTTTAGCATAATTAACAGCTTTGCGAAAATCCTTCTTTATAAAAGACTTCCCCTGCACAGTTAAACCACTCTCAAAAACTTCAACCAACTTTTGACAGGAAGAAATAACGCCTTCATTACAAAAACGCTCAAACAAAGAAACAGCCGCTTTGCAAGAATCAATTTGTCCTAAGCCGCATCTTTTATCTATCTCCTTAAAAGATTCATCATCACTGGAAGAACAACCATCAACTAAATACTTTAAATCCAAGTCAGATAAAGACTTTTCGACGACGGCATCCCCGTCACCTTCTACTTCAGGCGGATTATAAGAAGAAATAGTTCCTTCAACTTCACCAAAAGCAAAGAAAGGGAAAACAATAAAGAAAATAAAAAATGTGTGTTTCATATCATCACCCCACAAACTGATCTCTTTAAATTCTTAACAGGTTAATATACATTAAATCTGAAGGGAGTTCAAATTTAATGGGGGGGGCTGAATTTTAAAGTAATCTCTTTCGTTGTTCAGTTATTTTTTTAAAGCCTGTTTCCCAGGACGAATGCATCTGAAATAATTTTCATCATCCATGCTACAAATGTTTAAACCGCCAACATTAAAATCAACGCAATATACAAAAGCCGTCGATGAAGCCATATTATATCCTACTTTTTTGGAAAACAGTTGAACATGATCCCCTAAAGAAGAAAAAACACCTCCTCTCTGACAACCCCGACAAGGATGATTTAGGTCGCTCAACCAATCAATATCATTCAATTGACAAACACCACCAGACACTGTTGCAGGACAATTCTTTAATAACGACATCAACTCTTCCATTTCAGGCAAACGCCAACGCTCCCCCATGCTTTTGCAGTAAGCTTCCGCCTCTTCCCACTTCAAAGGAACATATGAAACTGAAGACCACTTAGTACTTTTACTATCAATTTCAAAAAGTA
>ERZ795031.1291-NODE-1291-length-26483-cov-136.847397_pt1 | contig 26483 bp, 24 predicted proteins | sample MGYA00375123_ERZ795031 | MGnify/ENA primary metagenome ERZ795031 (study PRJEB30166, sample SAMN05720159) | activated sludge metagenome | isolation source: anaerobic digester from wastewater treatment plant | place: USA | collected 2015-04-21 ...
AAATCGTCGCCGGAACGCGCAAGAACGCGGATATGATGATCCGTCTCGTGCAGGAATACATTGATAAGGCCGACGAATAGATAATGTGGAATAAATTCATTGCTTTAAAGCTTCAAATCTTCAAAGCCTGCAATGCTGAAACTCCGGCGGCTCCAGGACCTTCAGTTTCCTGCGCCGCAGATATTCCGGGAAACCGTAAAGTTTTTTGCCGCCATACGCCATCACGACGGCGTCCGCCGGGCAGTTGTTCAGGCAGCCGAAGCAGGCCAGGCATTTGTCGTGATCGACCGAACGCTTTTCCGGGTGAATGGCGTTCACCGGACATTTTTTTTCGCAGGTCCGGCATAAAATGCATTTCGCTCCGTCCACGGTATGTTGGGTGATTCCTCTTTTGTTGAGCCACACCAGGGGAAGCATCCGCACGATTTCCCGAAGCGCCAGCTCGGAGGAATAGGTCAGAACCCGGCCCTGCCGCACGGCTTCCAGGATTTCCCCGGCGAACTCCCGAACCCGGTTGTATGTGGCCTCATCCGGCAGATGCTCTCCGGAGCGTTGATTGGCGCTGTCCCAGGTTGCCGGGTAGGATGGAATGCTGCGGAAAGCTTCCATGCCGACAGGAATGCCTTCTTTCTCCGCCAGGAGATGAAGGATGTGGCACAAAGCATTGTGCTGATTGCCTTCCGGTCCGCCGAACGACACAAACGCCGCCACGGAAATTCCGGTAATCTTCGGAATCGCGGCAAGCCAATCGCTCACATTGGCCGGCGTGTCATAATAAAAAACCGGCGAGCCGACCAGGATCAGATCGTAGCCGGTCAGGCGTTTCGGATCAAAACCGCGCATGTCCGCAAGATCCACCACAAGCCCTTTTTCCTGCAGAACACAGCCGATCAGTTTCCCGTAGCGGGAAGTAAATCCCGTCTGGCTGTAACACAAAATCAACGCGCGTTTCGGATCGCGGGTTTTGAATTCCCGGGGGACGGTCTGTCCGTTTGCGGTCCCCGGCAGCGGAAGGCTTAAGGCGGCGCAGACCACAACGCTTTTTTTGATGAAGTCTCTTCTGGTTTCCATAGAATTCGATCCGACGATTGTGATGTGCTTGAAGGTTATTCTTTCTTTTCTTCAGCGCCGAAGTTGATCTTCAATTCATAGACTCCGGTATCCAGGTGTGTGGTCATCGGACAGCCGCACTTGGAAAATACCTGCATCATCGCCCGGTTTCGCGACAAAACATCCGCCGTGAATCCTTCAATGTTCTTCTCCTTCGCAATGCGGATTAAATACTGCAGGAGGAAGGTGCCGATGCCCCGGTCCTGCCAGTCCTGATGCGTGGTGAAGGCCACTTCGGCATAGCGGGTGTTGGGATTGTTGGCGTAGTTTCCGATGGCCACAATCTTTTCCCTCCCCTCCGGCTCCTCCTTGCCGATGACCGCCACGATGGCCATCTTGTCGTCATAATCGATGGCCGCCATCGGCATGGCCACTTTGTGGGAAAAGGACTTTAAATTGTGAAAGAACCGCGTATAGACATCCTGCGGCGGCAGATCGTAGATCAATTCCTGGATGGCGCGTTCGTCCGTGGCTTTTACCGGACGGAAAAACAGCGAGGTTCCCTTCTTATCCACCCAGGTGATTTCATACTCCTTCGGATACAGCACCACCGGCAGCGTCTGATCCCGGTAAATGTAGCCCTGACGCTTGGCGGCTTCCAGCAGCTCGTCGCGGAACTTCGGATGGGCGATGTTGATGAGCATCATGGCCCGGTCGCGGATGGATTTCCCGTGCACGTAGGCAATGCCGTATTCCGTCACGACATAATGGATGTCCCCCCGCGTCACCACCACGCCGCTGCCCGCGGAGGGATACGGCACGATGCGGGAGATGGCCCCGTTATCCGTGGTCGAAGGCAGCACCATGATGGATTTGCCCCGATTGGACATGGCCGAACCGCGGACAAAATCCACCTGCCCGCCGATGCCGCTGTAAAACTCAAATCCGAGGGAATCCGAACACACCTGCCCGGTGAGATCAACGGTCAGCGCGGAATTGATGGACACCATCCGGTCGTTTTGGGCGATGACATACGGATCGTTCACGTACTGACACGGCCGGAATTCAAAGAGCGGATTGTTGTGCACATAGTCATACAGGCGTCGGGTGCCCATGCAGAAGGCCGCGACAATCTTTCCCGGATGCAGCGACTTCTTCCGGCAGGTCACGACGCCGCTTTCAATCAAATCGATGAGGCCGTCGGTAAACGTTTCCGTGTGCACGCCGAGGTCTTTTTTATTGGCCAGATAGGGGAAAACGGAATTGGGAATCTTGCCGACTCCCGTCTGAATGGTGGATTCATTGTCGATCAGATCGGCAATCAGTCGTCCGATCGACTGAGCGATGTCATCCGGCGCCTTCTGTTCGAATTCCAGAAGCGGCGCGTCGTTTTCCACAAACGCGGAAATCTCGCTCACATGGATAAAACTGTCGCCCAGCGTCCGCGGCATGTTCGGATTCACCTCCGCCACCACATACCGGGCCACGGAAGCCGCCGTCTTGGTGATGTCCACGGAAATCCCCAGGCTGACATAGCCGTTCATGTCCGGCGGAGAGACTGTAATGAGGGCGACATCAATGGGCATGGATCCCCGCTTCATCAGCAGGGGAACTTCGGAAAGGAAAATGGGCGTGTAGTCGGCGTGCCCTTCCTTGATGGCCGCGCGGGCGTTCGCGCCGATGAAGAGCGCGTTGTGCCGGAAATGCTCCGTGTAGATTTCCGACGTGTAGTCGGTGAGCCCCAGATCCAGAAAGTGGATCACTTCCACATCGGCAAAGTTCTGCCCCATATCCAGAAGCGTTTTGACCAGAAGCTGCGGCTCGCCGCAGGCGGAAGCAATGAAGATGCGCGCGCCGCGCCGGATTCGGGACAGCGCGCTTCGCGCGTCGGTGAGTCTTTCCTTGTAGGTATCCTGCCAGTTGAGAATCATATCGGGTATTTTCCCTGATGAGACAAACGGAGGAAATCAGCCGTTTCTAATATCCCCGCCGCAATCGAACCGCTCCCGAAATCCGCTAAAAGGCGCCGAGCTGACAGGGTTTGACCTTGATCTTCAGGTTTTCACAGGCGGCGCCGACCTCCAGGCGCTTGACGCCCAGCCGGTCCGCAATTTCCCAGGCCGCAGCGCAGGACAACCGGCCGTTGACCAGCGCTTTGCGGATGGCGGCTTCAAGGTCCGGAGCGACGGATAGAGCAGGCGACACTTTTTGCTTGCCGTCCAGTCCGAAGAGGCCGAGCTGGCACTGCGCAATATTGATATTGAGCATGTCAATCGCCACGCCGACTTCACCCGGCGAAAAACCGGCAGCATGGGCAATCTTTTCAGCCGCCTTGCAGGAAATGTTGTTTTCCTTTGTGGACTTCAAAACCGCCTCTTTCAGCTTGTCGCTGACGGTTGTCCCTGCGGGGTGCTTCTTGAAATATTTGCCTTTATCCTCATGCGCCATGGTTTTCCCCCCCCATCAGTATTTCATGTAATGGAACGGCTCCACCGCCGACAGCGCCTCGGTGTCCAGCGTCTTGAATCCGTTCTTTTCCACAAGTTTTTCCGTTTTTTCAATCTGATCCACGTCCACCACAAACACGGCTTTTTCCGCGCATTCCAGAACAAAGCCGCAGGCGTTGTTGATATTGATGCCTTCCCTGTACAAAAGCTGCATCAACTTGTCCAGCCCGCCCGGCCGGTCCGGAATCAGGACGGCCAGAACGTTTTTCAGGTGAACGGTTAACCCAGCGTTGTCGAGAGCCTTTTTCGCGCGCTTCGGATCATCCACAATCAGGTTGATCACCCCGGACTTGCCGGCAGTCGAAATGGTGGTCGCCCGGATGCTGATGTCGGCTTTTGCCAGAACGCTCGTCACGTTGGCAAGTTGCCCCGGTTTATCTTCCGCGAAAATACAAAGCTGATAAGCAATCATGTTCTTCTCCTGATTTTCTTTGCCGTTTGAGTCTTTTTTACAATGATGCCCGTGTTTTATCAAGTCAAATCTCGGAATCAACCACCTCGCGGCAAGCTGTCAAGGCATGAAACGAACATCATGATATCGCAGCAAGTTGCGCAGGATGAACGCTCGTCGGGCATCAACGGGATTCGACTTTCCGCCAGCAGCCGTCTTCGTAAACGATTTTACCCCTGTGGAGCAAATCGTCCAGATGCTTTCCGATCAGAACCCTTTCGTTGAATTCATACATCTCCCTGGGCTCGCGGGGCCTGCCGTAAATCAGCCAGGCCGCGCAGATCTCAGCGAGCGTTTTTGGCCGGTCCAGAAAAGCCAGCAGCTTCCCTTCCCGCTCATAAATCGTATTTTCGTAAGCCTCCCAGAGAGGCCCCGGATTTTCCTCGTACAGGCCCGTGTTGTGCGCTGCCACCCAGCGCCTGGCCGGTATCGCTTTGAGCTTGTGGATCGATGCAACGGTATCGGCAATGCTGGAATAAACATCGCCATACCACGGCCCGAACGACGTCAGATCGTAATCCCCCAGAAACAGCAGTTCCTCTTCAGGGAAAAAGAACGACAGATGTCCGGGCGTATGTCCGGGCGTGGGAATGACCTGCACGGAAAGCCCGCCCAGATCCAACGTCTGGTCATCCCGGAGAAAACGCGCCGTTTGGCGGGGGCGGTAATCAAACGTTTCCAGCATTTCCTTCTTCCAGTAGTTTCGGGCGCCCTGCTCTTCAATGCCGTACCAGTCCAGAAACGTTTTTAGATCGGCCAGCGGCGGAAAATCGCGTTCGGAGATCCAAACGGAACAACCATCAAAGCGGTTCATGTAGCGAATGTGATCTTCGTGCCAATGCGAAAGCCAGACCCCATCGACGCCTTCTTCCTTCAACCGCGTCAGCTTTTCCAGTGAAGAAGCGGGATCGATCACCACCCGCTCCTTATCGCCCTGCAGATAGAGCGAATGGTTGAAAGGATACTTGCCGCTGTTTTCACCGAAGATCAAACGAACCCTGCCGAATTGACGATCCTGCATGTCTAACGCCCCCAGTATGATGATGGTTGAATATAGAAAATATCCGGCCAAATTGCCAACAATAATTCCATAAGCGAAAACTCATTGAAACAATTTGTTTTTCCAGTTACTGTATCCTTCGTTAACTCCTTGACAGGAGATCATTGGTTTTCCACTACAACGCATCCAATGATAATAGGCCGTAGCGGAAAAGGCGAGCGGCGGCCAGGGAGTTGGGGATAAGGAGCATCAGGTCAGGTCGATGATCAAGGCAATTTTCTGGGATAATGACGGCGTTCTGGTTGACACGGAAGGCATCTTTTTCAGGGCCAATCAGGAGACGCTGGCGGATTTGGGCATTTCGCTTGGATGGGAGCAGTTTGAAGAAATTTCGCTTGTCCGGGGCGGGAGTGTGCTGCAACTGGCACAAAAGCCGGGGACGGAGGCGTTTTATAAACTGCGCGACAAGCGGGACGCTCTTTATGCAGACCTGCTGACGCGGGAGCCGCTGGTCATGGAAGGCGTCCGGGATGTGCTGGAGGCGCTTACGGGAAAATACGCCATGGGAATTGTAACCAGTTCCGGACATGAGCACTTCGAGATCATTCACCGGCGGTCGGGGCTTCTGCCTTATTTTCAATTTGCCCTGACCATGAAAGACTGCTCGCGTTTCAAGCCGCATCCCGAACCGTACCTGAAAGCGATCGCGCTTTCCGGCTGCCGGCCGGAGGAGTGCCTCGCCATTGAGGATTCGCCGCGCGGTCTTGTCTCCGCCGTAAACGCCGGGATCCGGTGCTTGGTGGTTCCAAGCCGATTCACCCGGGGCGGCGATTTTCCGGGCGCCTTTCAAATCCTGAACAATATCAGGGAGCTCCCAGCGACGCTGGAGGAATTGCAGGCGGGAATCCTGGATTAATGCTCAAGATTCCCCTCCCCCTGCCCCTCCCACCCACAAGAGGAGGGGAGATCTCGATTACCATCACTTGGAGTTGCCTCTACCCCCGACCCTTCCAAAAGAGAAGGGGAGAGCGCAAGCAGAGTCAAAAACCATGATCCATTGTGACGCGGTCTTGCGGATCGGTCGGGGACCGATCCCTACGTAATTCCCCTCGGTATGATTTTCTAATTGCGACACAGCACAAAAACCTTTGCATAATGTCTCTTATGTCATTGCAAACGAAGTGAAGCCATCTCATCAGCATTTGATCATTTGAAGAGATCGCCACGTCGCTTCGCTCCTCGCGATGACAAAAGTGTAATTGTGCAAAGTTCTCAGCCCAAAAACAAACCTCTTGACCTTTTGGATGGAATATATTATTGGTCGAACCACCCGGCCAATTAGGCGGGAGGGAAAAGGAGCGTTGATCCCGATGGTCCAGAAGAATTTTGCAAGTCCGGTAACCCGTTCGCGCCTTCACGAAGAGATTGTCACCGTGATCCAGAAACAGATTATGTCCGGCCAAATAAAGGCGGGCGACAAATTACCCACGGAAAGGGAGCTCTCGGAAAGTTTTCACGTCAATCGGGCCACCGTGCGCGAGGCGCTGCGCAAACTCGAAAATCTCGACCTGCTGGAAATTCGCCACGGCGACGGGTTGTATGCCAAAAATTATCTGGAAAGCGGAAACTTCGACCTGATCAAGGTCGCTTTTACGATGGACGGCGGCCAAAAGGTGATGATGAACATTCTGGAGGCGCGCCTCTATCTGGTGCCGCAGATGGCCTATCTGGCGGCGCAGAGGCGTACCAAAAAAGACCTGGAAGACCTGAAACGCGTCGTTGAAGATCAAGAGATGAGTATGCTGGAGAAGGATATCAAGGTTCACCAGGTAATCGCCCGCTCCACCCAAAATCTGCTTTGCACCATCGGGTTGAACGTTTTCAATCAAATATTCCGTGATTACGGATATCTCTATTTCGACAGCCCCAAAAACATCGAGCGCTCCCGGAAATTTCACAACGAAATCTACGAGGCCGTCAAAAATCAGGAGGCGGAGCTGGCCCGAAAAATCATGAGAGAGGTTCTCGTTTACGCGGAAAAGGCGGTTCTGGCAAGCATCAAGGACAAAAAGCTTTAAAAGGAGCGGCGGGCATGGAACGGTTTATAGAAAAGAATCCTCATGAAAAATTTGACGTGATCGTCATCGGCGGGGGGATCAGCGGGGCGTCGGTTGCCTATGAAGCCGCCACCCGGGGATTGAAGGTGGCGCTGCTGGAAAAAAAGGATTTTTCCTGGGCGACTTCGGCGGCCACGTCCAAAATGATTCACGGCGGTCTTCGGTATCTGGTCAATGGAGAAGTGAGGCTGGTGCGGGAATCGCTGCGCGAGCGAAGAGTGCTGGAAAATATCGCTCCCAATTACGTCTATCCGCAGCCGATCATGATGATGCATCATAAAAAGCCGTTGAAGAACAATAAACGGGTCGTGAAAGTGGGCATGCTGCTTTACGACGCCCTGTCCTATGATAAAAATCGCACCTGGGATCCCTGCAAACGAATTCCGGCGCACAAAACGATTTCCCGCAGAGAGGTCCTGCGGCAGGAACCTCATGTTCGAGCCGAAGGACTGGCCGGCGCATCGGTCTTCTGCGACTGCATGAGCATTTTTCCCGAACGCCTCACGCTGGCCTTTATCAAATCCGCCGTGGCCCACGGCGCGAAAGCGGCGAATTATGCCAAAGTGGAAGGTTTCCTTATGGATGCCGGAAACCGGGTTGCCGGGGTGAAGGTTAAAGACCTGCTGAACGGCAAAGTCCATGATATTGCGGGAACCGTTACAGTGAACTGCGGCGGACCGTGGGCGGATCTTCTTCTGGATATGGCCAAACCGGATGGAAAAGACGCGCCGATGCTGCGCCGGTCTGAAGGAATTCACATCATCACCGCAAAACGTCTTCTTTCCGGCCAATACATCGTCGGTTCCATGACGCCGTCCGGCCGCCATTTCTTCCTGATTCCCTGGCGCAATCACACGCTGATCGGCACGACCGACAAACCCTTCAACGGCAACCCTGACGATTACCGGGTAACCCGGGAAAGCATTATGGAACTGATCGACGATGTCAACCGCTCCTTCGGCGACGGCAAGCTCTCTTATGAAGACGTGAAGCATACCTATGGCGGTCTGCGTCCTCTGGTCGAGAAAGAAACCCGCGAAACGTATACCTCGTCGCGCAAATATGAAATCTACGACAACAAAGACGCCGGACTGGACGGACTGATTACGGTCGAAGGCGGCAAGTACACCACCAGCCGCCAGTTGGCGGAAAACTGCCTGAAGATCGTCGCCGTCAAACTGGGGCGCAATCTCGGCAAGAGCGTTACGAATAAAAAGTTTCTGACCGGCTGCGAAATAAAGGATTTGAATTTCTTCATGAATGAAGCGCGGGCGCAGGACAATGGACTCAGCCCGGCCACCCTGGAATATCTGGCGCGCAATTATGGAACCGAATACAGAGAAATTGCCAAACTGGCGCGCGAGGATCAGTCCTTGTCCGAAACCCTAAACAATGACGGCGAAATCCAGGCGCAGGTGGTTTATGCCGTGCGCAATGAAATGGCGCGCACCCTCTCCGATATCGTCATGCGACGCACCGGCATCGGCACACTCGGCAATCCCGGCGAAGAGGTATTGCGCAAGGTTGCCGATGTTGCCGCCAGAGAGCTGCGCTGGGATAAAGAAAAAACGGAAAAGGAAATTGCGGCCGTCGTCCATCTGCTCAAAATACCGGTTGACTGAAAAGCGCTTCATCTATCAAAGAAAACCAACAAAGGAGACCTGCCGATGAAATCCAGTCCTTACCGTCCGGAGTGGACGGAAAAAGCGCCGCCCCCAGGAACCTACCGGTCCATTTTTAAATACGGCGATCCCCACCGCTTTAAACATCCCAGCGATGCCTGGTACAACATGATCAAACAGGAGTTTGGTTTAAGCGACCAGGATTTCTCCTCCCGAAGCAGGGAAGGACTGGAACCGGTGTCTTTACAGCGCCCCCCGAACCTTTCTTCTCATCAGATTGAATTCCTGCAGAAGATCGTGGGCGGGGAAAACGTCGCCCTGGATGATTACAGCCGCGTCAAATACGCCTCCGGAAAGACCACGGAGGAAATGCTGGAAATGCGCCACGGCATCATCCGCGAAGTGGCGGATGTGGTGGTTCATCCCCGCGACAAAGAGGATGTGCAAAAAATCGTGGACTACTGCAACCGGGAAAAAATTCCGATAACGGTTTTCAGCGCCGGCTCTTCCGTGAACTTCGGCTGTCGTCCGGTCCGCGGCGGCATCTCGCTGGTGGTCAGCACGCACATGAACAAACTGCTGGATGTGAACGAACTGAATCAGACGGCGCGGGTTCAACCGGGAATGTTCGGGCCGGCTTATGAAAACGCATTGAACCAGGCCCCCGAACTTTTCCAGACAAAACATCGCTACACCTGCGGACATTTCCCGCAGTCCTTTGAGTATTCCACCGTCGGCGGCTGGATCGTCACCCTGGGCTCCGGGCAGGCCTCGACCTATTACGGCGACGCTTACGATATCGTCTTCAGTCAGGAGTACGTCACGCCCGCCGGAACGTTCAAGACGCTGGATTTTCCGGCGACCGCCACCGGTCCCAAAGTCAACGACATCATGAAGGGATCCGAAGGGACGTTCGGCATTCTGGTCGAAGTCACCATGAAAATCTTCCGCTATCGGCCGGAAAATCGCGAACGTTTCAGCTTCATGTATCCCACCTGGGACGCGGCCGTTGACGCCAGCCGCGAAATCATGCAGTCGGAGTTCGGCAAGCCGGCCATCTACCGCATTTCCGATCCCGAGGAAACCGACCGGGGATTGAAACTCTACGGCATGCCGGGCCTGGCGGACACGTTGCTCAATTGGCGCGGCTTCAAACCCATGCAGCGTTGTCTGTGTCTGGGCAATGTGGAAGGAGACCGGGATTACACAAAACTGGTGGCGCGGAAAATCAAGGCGGTTGCCCGAAGGTACGGTGCGATTTCCCTGACCGGTTACGCGGCGCGGAAATGGGAGCACACCCGTTACACGGAACCCTTCATGCGCGAGGACCTGGGCGACTATGACATTTTAATCGACACGCTGGAAGCCGCCGTGACCTGGGACAATCTTCACCGGGTGCATCAAGGCGTGCGGGCCTGTGTCAAGAACCGTCCCGCCACCATGTGCCTGACGCACGCTTCGCACTTTTATCCGCAGGGAACGAATCTCTATTTCATTTTTATCGTTCACATGAAAGATGTCGAGGAATTCCGCAAGTTCCAGCGGGGGATCATCGACAGCATTCAGCATCATGGCGGTTCTCTGAGCCATCACCACGGGGTGGGAAGAATGATCGGCCCCTGGATGGAAAGGCATCTTGGAAAGGAACAGATGGATGTCCTGCGGGCTTTAAAAAAACATTTTGACCCGCAGGGAATTATGAATCCCGGCGGTCAACTGGGGCTGGACTGAAGAAAGCGACCGGGAAGCGGCATGATCGATCATTAGAATAAATTAAAAAAACAGGGCGGTGCATATGCCACAAAAAATCAGAGCAGAGGAATTAATCCTGTCCATCGATGCAGGCACCCAATCCATCCGTGCCGCGCTTGTCGATATGGAAGGAAACATCCTGGATATTGTGAAGACGCCCATTCAACCGTATTTCTCGGAAAATCCAGGCTGGGCCGAACAGCAGCCCGATTACTACTGGGATGTACTCTGCAAGACAACCGGCCAACTCCTGCAAAGAGAAGAACCTCTGAAAAAAAATATCAAGGGCGTGACGCTCACGACACAGCGCGCCACGATGATCAACGTCGATAAAAACGGCAAGCCGCTCCGGCCGGCGATTGTCTGGCTTGACCAGAGAAAGGCGGATTCACGGCGGATCATGCCCGGCGCGCTCCGGCCCATGATAAAGACCGTCAAACTGCTCGAAACGCTCGAAGGGGCCATCCAGGACTGCGATGCGAACTGGATCCGCCAGCAACAGCCGGAGATTTGGGAGAAAACCTATAAGTATTTGGTGCTGTCCGGCTTCTTTACGCACCGCCTTACCGGAGAGTTTATTGATTCGGTGGCAAATAATATCGGCTATCTTCCGTTCGACAACAAGACCTATCAATGGGCGGGGAAATTCGATTTCAAATGGTGGATTTTCAAGATCGGCAAAGAAAAACTTCCCGACCTCATCAAACCTTCTGAAGTGCTGGGCCGGATCACCAGGAAAGCTTCCGCGGAAACAGGCATCCCGGAAGGACTGCCCGTCTTTGCGGCCGGATCGGACAAGGGATGTGAAATCCTCGGCTCCGGGTGTCTGACGCCCGAAACAGGATGTCTGAGTTTCGGGACCATTGCCACGTTTGATGTGGCCACGCCCAAATATATTGAGCTGTATCCGATGATTCCGCCGTTTCCTGCGTCCGTGCCGGATGCTTATTATACGGAAGTCTCCATTTTTCGCGGTTTCTGGATGGTGAGCTGGTTCAAGGAAGAGTTCGGCCTTCAGGAATGCATGCTTGCCGAGAAGACGGCAGAGCCTCCGGAAAAGTTTTTTGATTCGTTGATTCAGCATGTGCCGGCCGGTTCCAAAGGGCTGATGCTTCAGCCTTACTGGACGCCGGGACGGGAGATTGATCCTTTCGCGAAGGGATCGATTATCGGCTTCGGCGACGTGCACAGCCGGGCCTATGTGTATCGGGCGCTGCTGGAAGGGCTGGTCTATGGATTAAGGGAAGGCGGAGAACTGACCCAGCGCAAAACCAAAGTCCCCGTAACCAGGCTCAAGGTGTCGGGAGGCGGTTCGCAAAGCGACGCGGCGATGCAGATTACGGCGGACATTTTCGGCATGGCGGCGGAACGACCGCATACATTTGAGACCTCCGCCCTGGGCGCGGCCATCGATGCCGCGGTCGGCCTTAAACTTTATCCTGATTTCCCGGCCGCGGTCAAAGCCATGACCCGCACGGGAAGAGTGTTTGAGCCGATTCTGAAAAATCACCAAATCTACGACCAACTATACAAGAGAGTTTACCTCAAAATGTATGAACGGCTGCAACCGCTGTATAAAGAGATCCGCGACATTACCGGTTATCCCGCGACGTTGTAGAATTGTTATATCTGTAAACCTCAATCAATAAGTTACAGGGACCGCCTTTAAAGATTTTGCGCGGACGTTTGCAACGCGGCGGCGCCAACGAGCTCCCAAGTGGTTTTCCATACGTAAGCGAAAACTCATTGAAACAAATGGTATTTTTCAGTTTTTACACTTCATGCCGTCTTCTTGACAGGAATCCGTTTTTCAAGTCTTCATAAGCAAAAGAGCATGGCAACTTGGCAGAGAATGGTTAATATTTTTTTAAATTTCTCTTTAAACCAAAAAAGGCTTGTGTTAATAAAAAGAAAGTCATTATAGTGTTTGTAACGTACTTGCATTTTATCCCCTTGCAAAAACGGAAAATCAAAATGTTTGAGAAGCTTAAGAGAAAAGGTTTTCAAGTTGTGGCGCTTCATCATGCGGAAGCAATACTGAAACATGATATGATTGATGCGGCAGTCGAACTGGAGAAAATTCTCCTGGAGCTTTCAATTCCCGCGGAAAAATTAATACGAGGCGGCGGTGGTGAAAGTTCAATGACCCAGCGGTTGAGACATGCGTTGTCGGAAGGCTACAATTGGAAAAAGCACAACTTTGAAATTAAAAAAATTGTTGACGGTCAGGAAACTGAATCGATAACTCACGAAATTGATCATGTAAAACGTTTTCCGACAGGTACATTTGCTTTGGAAATTGAATGGAACAACAAAGATCCTTTTTTTGACCGTGACCTAGAAAATTTTAAACGATTACATGCCGATGGAGTCATATCCATCGGCGGAATCATTACAAGAGGCGTTTCTTTACATGAATCTCTTCGAGAGGTTGCAGCGAAATTCGCCAGAAAATACGCTATCAATAATTTCAAGACATTAAGCCAATACTACACCCCGACTCATCGTCAGCAAACGATGATCGAAAACAGAACAAAGGTAAAGGGAGCTTTTGAAGAGGGCTGGGCAGACGCCTTTGTCGCGGATAAGTTCGGTGAAGCAACAACACACTGGAGAAAGCTTGAAGAAAGAGTGAAGCGCGGAGTAGGCAATCCATGCCCTCTTCTGCTGATTGGAATTCCCAAACAGGTCATCATCCTATAGAAGGGAGTTGCGGAAATATGCCATCAAAGATTTACACGATTGTTCAGCCAAATCCGTCTAACGATTTGATCGCGAAGTTTAATAACCAATATTCCACAATCCTTGCCGATCCCCCCTGGCAATTTCAAAATCGAACAGGGAAAATGGCTCCAGAACACAGACGATTATTAAGATACCCCACGATGGAATTAAATGAAATCATCGAGCTTCCTGTTTCAAAGCTTGCAGCCGCTAAATCCCATCTATATCTGTGGGTACCCAATGCTTTGCTGCAAGAAGGCTTAAAGGTAATGAAAGCATGGGGATTCACTTACAAATCCAATTTAGTGTGGTTCAAAATCCGTAAGGATGGAGGGCCAGACGGACGTGGAGTGGGATTCTATTTCAGAAATGTGACGGAATTAGTTCTTTTCGGAGTCCGCGGCAGCATGAGAACACTGGCGCCGGGAAGAACGCAAGTCAATCTTTTTTCAACGCGTAAACGCGAACACTCGCGAAAGCCTGATGAAATCTATGATCTGATAGAATCCTGCTCACCAGGACCCTATTTAGAACTATTTGCCCGATTTCGTCGTACCGGCTGGGATCAGTGGGGCAACGAAGATGTCGAGGAAAATTCATATTACGGCGTCGCTAAACGAAACGGGCACCATGATCAACAACTCAGGTTATTGGAAACACCCCGCGGCTATGGCCGGAAACATTGATGTCGTAAACTCAACCGCGCCGTCGATGCCGCCTACGGTAAAACCAATTTTAAAACCGAAGCCGAACGCGTCGCGTTTCTGTTTGAACTCTACCAGAAATACACCAGCCTTTTCCCGCCGGAAAAACCCAAACGCCGAAGGCCTTGAACCCATGCCCAAATATCGTTATAAAAAGAAACTTCAAGCCTACATCGCCCAGCATGGGAAACCTGACGCGCTGACGGAATATTTCATTCTCAACGGCTATTCGGAAGAGGATATCAAAAAAGGAATCGCGCCTTTCGTTGAGGCATGGGAAGAAGCCATCTATTGGATTGAAGGAGGCGACGTGGAGGAATACGATTGGGATCTTCGGCATCGCAGTATGCTGTATGAAGTCTTGCGCCACGCTACGGACAAACAGATAGAACCTTATCGTGAACGGATCAAAATGGCAGACAAAAAGTTCAGATCCATAACACGGGAAGTCGAAACATCTTATGGCCATCTGGCAGTCAAAAAAGAATCCTTAAACAGACAGACACACTGGTGGCTCTTCCGGATACCGAAACACGGCGTAATATGGAGAGATTGTGGCTGATATTTCTTGCCGGTTCAGGATTGCAGCCTGAGCCTGAATGTTTGAAAATAAAAAACGGTTCAACCGGAGGACGCTTGAACCAGCATCCAGGAGATGCATTAAAAGCAGTCAAGAACGACTTTGACGGAACGATGATGCCATGACCTTGGAATAATTAATTAAAAACAAACACTTCACTAACTGCCTGCGTTTTCGGTAATTTAATTTTTTCTTCCAATAAACCTTCCAGATGAAATTGCATGGCTTCATACATATTTTTTTCGGTCTCGATTTTTGTACGGCCTGTGGCAATGCAACCAGGCAGATCAGGAACATAGGCGCTGTAACCTGTTTTTGTTTTTTCAAAGACAACTAAATATTTTTTCATATTTTTACCTCGTGATTTTAAGCTTCGCCTGCTTCAGGATACTGTCCAGTGTGCCTGGCGCAACATCATCAGACATTTTGTGGCTTGCTATGGTTACCAACCCTTTTTTTACTGAATGTTTGTATTGCTTATGGCTGCCTTTCTGGCGGACTTCAAACCATCCATCCTTATTAAGAAGACTGATGATATCTCTGACCTTCATGATTTTATTTTACTAGCATACTGATTTTAATTCAATAAGTTTATGATGTGGCCGTTGTATCTTGCCGGAAAGTGGCTTGCGCAGCTTTCCGCATGATGATTATTGGATGTTTTTTTCTAACCTAGGCCACCGGTGCTTCTTAAAACCCATCAAACCCTCGACCGCACCGTTGATGCCGCCTACGGCAAAACCAATCTTAAAACCGAAGCCGAACGCGTCGCCTTCCTCTTTGAACTCTACCAGAAATACACCAGCCTCTTTGCGCCGAAAAAACCCAAACGCATTAGAAATGGAGGGACTGCTCCCCGAGCAGTCCGAAACCAACAGGAAAATTAAAAACGGCGTGATCGGAGAACCCGCCCTACAAAAACACGGAAGCCGACTACGACGGAAACGATAACATATTTATTTGATATTATTATTTATTTGTGATAGAAGTTGCGCCGGATGTATCCAAGCATTTGAGCGCTACAATGTGCAAGGAGGATATAGTATGAAAAAGATTGAATGGGGAAACTTTATACATTCAGATCCGGATGTCCTTTTGGGTAAACCGGTCGTAAAGGGCACCCGGCTCTCGGTTGAGTTTATTCTCGGACTCTATGCGCAAGGATGGACGGAAAATCAAATCCTCGAAAATTATCCCAATTTGACAAAAGAAATTCTGCTGGCCGTTTTTGCCTATACACACGATTGCATGCGCGAGGAATTCCTCTATCCGCTTTCGGCGGAGGCCCTCTAATGGATTTTCTGGCCAACGAAAAAAAGATTGACATAAATATCAATATTGATACTATATGACGCATGGCCAGCATCGAAGATATTCTTGCAAAGATGAAAAATAATCCCGCGAATGTCCGATTTGCCGATTTAAGCAAGGTCTGTATCTCTTATTTTGGCCAGGCACGACAGAAAGACGGCAGTCATCATGTTTATAAGACACCGTGGAAAAGAGATCCGCGGATCAATATTCAAAACAATAAAGGGAAAGCCAAATCATACCAGGTAAAGCAGGTATTGTTGGCTATTGAGAAATTGGAGGTTGAAAATGCCATTGAAAAATGATCGTTATGCTTACCGTGTGATCTGGTCAGAAGATGACCAGGAATATGTTGGTTTATGTGCCGAATTTCCCAGCTTGAGCTGGCTTAGCAAAACACCCGAATCGGCGCTAAAGGGTATACGAGAGGTGGTCGATGATGTGATTAAAGACATGAGTGATGCTGGTGAAGAGATACCTGCACCGATTTCTGGCAAGAGATACAGCGGCAAATTTATGGTGCGTGTCCCTCCTGAAGTGCACAGAAATCTTGCCATCCAGGCAGCGGAGTCAGGTGTAAGCTTGAATCGGATTGCTGGATCGAAGTTAAGCCGATAGCAGTAGAGGGAAGTATCCCAACTCCATCATAGTGATTCCTAAGCGCGGGGGGAAACCCCCGCACCCCTTCATCGAGGAGAAAAATTCGGAAGACATACTGGCAACTATTCCGGCGGGCTATGTCGCCACCACCCGGTTTTTGCCCTGCGCCTTTGCCCTGTACATGGCTGTGTCTGCTTGAGACAAAAGCTCTCCCAGCGCCAGGGTTCCATCAATTTTGACGAGGCCGATACTCAGACTCAAAGGGAACACCCGGCCCTCCAACTCAAAGCGATGCGCCTCAACGGCTGCGCGCAGACGCTCCGCGGCCAGCAGGGCATCCCCGCCGTCGATGCCGTCGAGCAAAACGGCAAACTCGTCTCCCCCAAGCCGAAAGACGATATCCTCCGTCCGCAACGCCGCCTTGAGGAGATCAGCCAGAATCATCAGAACTTCATCGCCCGCGCTGTGGCCGATGGTGTCGTTGACATCCTTGAAGTTGTCAAGGTCCGTATAGAGAAGCGAGCTGACCCCTCCGCGCTTCGCTTTCGCAATGGTCCGGCTGAGATTTTCCTCCAGACCGCGTCTGTTTAAAAGCCCGGTAAGCTGATCATGAACGGCAAAATGTTTCAATTTATCTTCATAGAGCTTGCGTTCGGTAACATCATCAAAAACAGCGACAAAGTAACCCTTTTCGGGGCTGTAAACCGAAATGGACAACTGTTTCCCCAGTGGCTTGAAATCAATTTCAAATTTTTCAGGATTGCCGGTCAACGCGACCCGGCCGTATATCTCGAACAACTCCGGGGTCAACTCTTTAACGCCCGGAATCGCCTCGGTGACTTTCTTCCCCGTCACATCCGTGAGCCCCGTTAAACGCTCGAATCCCGAGTTGACATCCAGATAGATAAAGTCCGCCGGACGTCCATTGTCGTCATAGATCATCCGGCAGTAGGCAAACCCTTCGAGCATATTTTCAAAAAGGGAATGATAGCGCTTCTCGCTTTCCCGCAGAGATTCAGTTCGTTTTTGGACAAGTTCTTCCAGATGGTCCCGGTCATGACGAAGTTTCACCGACATCTCGTTGAACGTAGCGGTGAGTTCGCCGATTTCTCTTCCAAAAGGCTGAGGAAGTTCTTCGCCCAAATGCCCCTCTTGTGTCGCGATTTTATTTGCCTTTTCACGAATAATCTCAAGAGGCGCCAGGAGGTAGCGTCTGTAGAGCCAAAACTGAATGCCAAACAGACAGATCAGAACAAGCAGCAGGATGGCGGAAAGCTTCAAGGAAAACATATTGGCCGCCGCATAGGCTTCCGCCAGCGGGATGCGCAGTGAAACAATACTGGCCAATTCTCCTTCCCGACGGTTAAAGCTTCTCTCCGATCCGTAGTAATCCGTCAATCCTTTCGGAGCGTTTTCGGGACGACTATGGCATCTCAGACAGGATGCCTCCATCACCTCGCCTTTTCTCAAGACAACCAGATAAGGCTTCCCGCCGATGTTGCGGACTTTGGACTCCGTTTCCGGCTGCCGGCCGGCTTTGATATTTTCAAAGAAAACCTTTTCATATTCATCCGCCTCGTTCTCCGGACTTCTGGCGTCAACGGCCGAATCTTTAAAGGAATATCCGGAAGGGTTTAAAGCCTTGAAAAACTTTTCGATCTCGCGGAGCGCATAGGTGGAGGACATCCACGTATGGTCGAAGTAGTCTTTCGAGCGGAACGGTTCGCTCCAGGCAAAAATACTGGGTTTCATAATCCGGGAGAAGTAGGTATGGGTGGCAAGATTACGATCCAGGATAATGCGGGCTTTCGACTGCGCTTCGACAAGCGCCTGCTCGCGCATGTTGTAGTTAACGCTGACAACCACAACGACGGCGGCAAGAATAAAGAAGCCGCCGATGCAAAGATTGAGAAACATTCCTAACCTGGCGTTACGAATCCATCCGGCCATCCTGCCTCCCATAGACTCCTCGCAAAAAGGAAGTTCCTGTCAAATCAACCATCTCGCAGCAAGCTGTCGAGATATGAAATGAACATCATTTATATCGCAGCAAGCTGCGGAGAATGAACGCTCGTCCCGCTTCAGCGGGATTCAATGGATCAACCCTCCGTCTCCGCTTCGACCAGGCTGCCGGAGAAGTACTTCTCGCGGAGTTTCGGCTTTTCAATCTTTCCGGTGGGATTGCGGGGCACCTGTTCAAAAAAGATTTTGCGCGGACGTTTGTAGCGCGGCAGCGCCTCGCAAAACTTTCCCATTTCGGCTTCCGTGCTGGAAAAGCCCGGCTTCAGCTCGATGACCGCCGCGACGATTTCACCCAGCCGATGGTCGGGCAGCCCGATCACCGCCGCATCCTTGATCGCTTCATGCGTGCGCAAAAAGTCTTCGATCTGCACCGGATAGATGTTTTCACCGCCCGTAATGATAACGTCCTTCTTGCGGTCCACCAGATAGACAAAGCCGTCTTCATCCATCTTCGCCATGTCGCCTGTGTAAAGCCAGCCGTCTTTCAGGATTTCGGCCGTGGCTTCGGGGTTGTTGTAGTAACACTTCATCACGCCGTCCCCTTTGACGCAAAGCTCGCCCACATCGCCCTGCTTCACGGGGTTGCCGTTTTCATCCACAATCCGGATTTCCCACCGGTAGCCGGCCTTTCCGATCGCGCCGACTTTGTGGATGTTTTCCATGCCCAGATGAACGCAGCCCGGACCGATGGATTCCGACAGGCCGTAGTTGGTGTCGTAGTCGTGGTTTGGAAAATGTTCTTTCCAGCGTTTGACCAGGCTGGGCGGCACCGGCTGCGCGCCGATGTGCATCAGCCGCCATTGGTCGAGCTGATAATCTTTCGGCTTAATGTCTCCCCGCTCGATGGCGTCCAGAATGTCCTGCGCCCACGGCACCAGAAGCCAGACAATCGTGATCCGCTCCTCGGACACCGCCCGGAAGATCCACTCCGGCTTGACGCCGCGCAGCAAAACCGCGCGGCTTCCGGCCAGGAAGCTCCCGAACCAGTGCATCTTCGCGCCGGTGTGATACAGCGGCGGGATGCACAGGAAATTATCTTCGCGCGTCTGCCTGTGATGGTTCATCTCCACTTCACAGGCCATCATCAGGCTGCGGTGGTCATGAAGGATCGCCTTGGGAAAACCGGTGGTGCCGGATGAAAAATAGATGGCTGCGTCGTCCGTGTCGGAAAGCGGAATTCCGGGCGCCACGGAGGAGCAGCAGGCGGTGAGCGCGTAATAGCTTTCGGCAAATGAAGGGCAGTCCTGCCCCACAAACAGACGGAGTTTTACATTCGGCATCTGTTCGCGGATCGCCTCGATCCGCTGGGTAAATTCCGGCCCGAAGATCAAAACGTCACACTCGGCCAACTCCAGGCAGTATTTGATTTCATCTTCCGTATAGCGGTAGTTGAGCGGCACGGCAATGGCGCCCGTCTTGAGAACACCGAAATAGACCGGCAGCCATTCCAGGCAGTTCATCAGTAATATTCCGACCTTGTGTCCCTTTTCCAAACCTCGTTGCAAAAGAAAGTTGGCCAGGCGGTTGGCCTTGTCGTCAAACTCGCGCCAGGTCATCTCCCGCCGATAGCGATTTTCCGGATTGGTTTCGACCAGCTCATAATCCTTCCAGCTTGCCTTGACTTCTTTGATTTGGGGATTGATCTCCACCAGGCTTATTTCTTCGCCGTACAGGGCGGCGTTTCGGGTAAGAATTTCTGTGATGGGCATTTGTTCATCCTTTGAGGCTTTTTCGCGGGGGAAGCATAGAAAACGCGGTCATGGATGTCAAGAATATCTTCACCGCATTTTTAATGAGGAAGTGAGTATCCCGGCTGCGAAATCGAAATCCAGCATCCGGGGTAAAAGACAAAAGGCCTCGATCCTTATCTTCTGTTCGGCGGGGCTGGTCATGCCGGTTGGCGCCCGGCCGCATCAATGGAAAAGAACGTGGTAAATCACGTAAACCCACGAGAGAATCCCATGGAAAATTGCCCACAGCACCGAATGATTGTAGCTGTAACTGATGGTGATGGCCAGCGCCGTGCCGAATGTAATCCCGGTGGTAATGATATGACCCTGCATGGCAACCTCCTGCAATAATGGAAAATCCTGCTTTTGATGGCGGCATTATAGAGACTCCCCTCTTCGCTGTCAAGAAAACACCGGGTGGCCGTTCCCCTGATTTATTTCAGTTGAAATTACGCAGAAATTGGCCCTATAATGCGCGCCAACGCTAAATACGCAACGCGCCGCATTGAGGTCTATGGGAACGGAACCGAAAACGAACGAACTATCGCTGCAGAAAGAAAATCTGCACCTGAAACAAAGCATCGCCGCGCTGCGCGAGCAGATGGAAAAATTGGAAGCAGCCCGGGAGGAGGCTGTGCAGAAAACCCTCCACGCGGTCCAGGATGAGATCACCCAGCTTCGCGCCGCCGTTGCCGCCATGCGGGATCAGTTGGAAAACACCTGCTATGAAAAGGATTGCGCGGCCCAGGAGAACATGGCCGCTGCAGGCAACAGGGAAAAGCAGTTAACGAACACGATCGCGACCCTGCGCAACGAACTGGAGCGCCGGGAAATCACGCACCAACGGGACATGGAAGCGATCACCAAAACGCATGAGGATGAAGTGAAGCAGCTTCACCAGACCATCCAGGTTTTGAGGGACCGTCTGGAGTCCTTTAATCATTCGTCAACCACAAAGGCCGGAACCGATGAATAACTCCCGGAATAAATCAATGGTAAAGCACCTGAACGCAAAGAAGCTGCAAACGCTGCTGGACGTTCCGCGAAAAGTGGCGGCGCTGGAAACCTTGAACGACATCCTGGACGAATTGATGAAAATCACCACGACCGAACTGGGCGCGGACCGGGGAACGATTTTTCTCAACGATGCGGAAACCGGCGAATTATACTCCCGGGTGGCGCAGGGAAATTTCCACCGGGAAATCCGGCTGCTCAACACCAGCGGCATCGCGGGCGCGGTTTTCCAGACAGGAAAGAGCCTGATCATTCCGGACGCATACAGCGACGAGCGCTTCAACAAATCCGTGGATGAAAAAACAGGCTATGTCACCAAATCAATTCTCTGCGTTCCAATCAAGGCAGCCAAAAACGAAATCATCGGCGTCACCCAGGTCCTGAACAAAAAGGAAGGGGCTTTCACGGAAGAAGATGTAATGCTTCTCGAAGCGATCGCCACGCAGGCCGCCATCGCGCTGCAAAGCACCATCTTTACGGAGCGGATGAACAAATTCCGCTCGAAGGAAATGGCGTTTTTTGACGTGGTGGCCGAAGCGACCTCCGAAATCAACCTGGGCACACTCCTGCGCAAGGTTATGTCGGAAGCCATGCGGATGCTGGACGCCGAACGCTCCACCCTTTTTCTGAATGATGAAAAAACCAACGAGCTGTACTCCAGGCTGGGCGAGGGACTCGGGACAACCGAAATCCGCTTCCCCAACAGCGTCGGCATCGCGGGGGCGGTATTCCGGACGGGGGAAACCATCAATATCCCCCACGCCTACGCCGATTTGCGCTTCAATCCCTCGTTTGACAAACAGACCGGCTTTTTTACCCGCTCTATTCTCTGTACGCCGGTGACCAACAAGGCGGGGAAAATCATCGGCGTCACGCAGGTCCTGAACAAGCGGGGTGGACCGTTCACCAAGGAAGATGAAATGCGCCTCAAGGCCTTCACCGCGCAGGTCGCCATCGCCCTGGAAAATGCCAAACTCTTCGATGATGTCCAGAACATGAAGAACTACAACGAGGGTATGCTGGAAAGCATGTCCAACGGCGTGATCACGCTTGGCGAAGACGGGAAAATCATCACCTGCAACGCGGCGGGCCTTCGAATTCTGAAAGTCGCCGCACCGGAGATTCTGAATCGCAGGGTGGAGGAATTCTTTGCCGGCGTCAATGCCTGGGTGCTGGAAAAGATCGACAAGGTGGAGAAAACGCAGACGCAGGACGTCATTATGGACGCAGACCTGGAATTCGGAAACAACCGTCTGTCCGTCAATCTGACGGTTCTTCCCCTCCTCAGCGTGGAGAAAAAGAAGCTGGGCACGATGATCGTCATCGAGGACATCTCGAGCGAGAAGCGCATGAAGTCCACCATGTCCCGGTATATCGATCCGGCGCTCACCGATCAGATCATGGACTGCACGGATGATTTCATGGGAGGCAAAAGCCTGACGGCCACGATCCTGTTTTCCGACATCCGCGGCTTTACTACGCTGACGGAGGAGCTGGGAGCCCAGGGCACCGTCGCCCTGCTCAACGAGTACTTTACGCTGATGGTGGACTGCATTCAGAAACAGGGCGGCATCCTGGACAAGTTCATCGGAGACGCCATCATGGCGGCTTTCGGCATTCCTTTCGCCCATGACGATGACGAAGACCGCGCCGTGCGGGCAGCCATCTCTATGATCACCAGCCTCCGGGAATGGAACCAAAAGCGCGCCGAACAGGGCAAAAAGCCGGTCCGGATCGGGATCGGCCTGAACACGGACACCATCGTCTCCGGAAACATCGGTTCACCGAAACGCACGGATTATACGGTCATCGGCGACGGCGTGAATCTGGCCTCGCGTCTGGAATCCGCCTGCAAACAGTATCACGCGTCCATCCTGATCAGCGAAAACACGCACCGCAAACTGAAGGGCACGTACCGCATGCGGAAGGTGGACCGGGTGGTGGTCAAGGGAAAGACAGAGCCCGTGAACATCTACGAAGTGCTCGATTACCACACCGAAGAAACGTATCCCGGCCTCATGGACGCCATCCATCATTTTTCGCACGGTCTGGACTGCTATCAGAAAGGGCAATGGGACAGGGCGATGGAGGCGTTCCGGCGCGGATTGTCCATAAACGGCGGCGATCAGCTTTCTCAAATGTATATCGACCGGTGCGAATATATGAAAAAAAATCCGCCGTCCGGCGAATGGGACGGCGTCTTTGTCATGACGTCAAAGTAAGCGCACCGGAAAAATATCCCCGGCGCGATGCGGGGCAAGCTCGCGAAAAGAGGCGTTTGTGGCTTCACGTTGAGGATTCCAAAACGCTTTTCTGGATGGCGTCAAAATACTCGTCGGCTTCCTTTGTGTCGGCAAACAGCCTCATTCCCTGCAGCAGGTTGGCAATCTCAAACACCTTCTCGATTTGCGGCTGCACATTCATCATGTAAACGGCGCCGCCCTGGCCGGACATAAACCGCCTCGTTTTCAAAATGATGCGCAACCCCATGCTGCTGATATAATTCAGGCCGGTCATGTCGAAAACGACTGCCCTGGTCTCGGGGTTCAGAAGCGAGGAGACTTTTGCGTCGCATTCTTCGGCGGTCGTCTGGTCAAGCCGTCCGATGAGCGAAACAAACCAGAACCCGGGCCTTTTGGTTTCCATGCGGATCGTCAGAGACATTGCTTTTCTCCTTTCTTGAAATCGAACCGGCGCCCGGCGAAATCATTTCGGGGGCTTTTCGCAGATCCGGGCGACGGCCTCGAGAAAGAGGTCCATTTCCCCGTCCGTTCCGATGCTCACCCGGAGGAAATTATCGATTCCGGGCCTGTCGAAAAAGCGCACGAGAATCCCCTGCTCCCTCAACTTTTGGAAGAGAACCCGTGCGGGGGTTTGCGGGTGGCTGACAAACAGAAAGTTGGCCTGCGACGGAAGAACCCGGAAGCCGAAATTTCCCAGCCGGGACGATACCCGGTCACGGGTGCGGATGATCTTTGATTTGGTTTCCTGAAAATACGCGTCGTCCCGGATGGCTTCCCGGGCGCCTGCCTGGGCCAGACGGTCAACGGTGTAGGAATTGACTGAATCTTTAACCCGGATAATTCCATCAATCAGTTCTTTGCTGCCCAGCGCAAATCCCACCCGCAATCCGGCCAGCGAATAGGATTTGGACAGTGTGCGCACCACCAGCAGATTCGGAAAACGGGCAATGAGGCCGACAGATGATTCGCCTCCAAAATCGACGTAGGCTTCGTCCAGCACCACAACGTTGTTTTCATTGTAGCGGAGGATTTTTTCTATGGATTCGAGCGGCACCCCCATGCCGGTGGGCGCGTTGGGATTGGCAATGAGAATTCCCCCGTTTGCCTGAAGATAGCCTTCAACCGACAGATTGAACTGCTCATCGAGCGGCACCAGACGGTAGGGAATCCGGAAAAGCCGCGCGTACACCGGATAGAAGCTGTAGGTGACGTCGGCAAAAAGGATTGGAAGCCCCTCCGGCTCAAAAAACGCCGGAAAGCAGAAAGCCAGGAGTTCATCCGAGCCGTTGCCGATGTAAACATTTTCCCTAATCAAACCGAAGGACGAGGCGATGGCGTCCCGGAGCGCATCGCCCGACGGATCCGGATAAAGCCGAAGCGTTTCATCGGCCGCGCTTCGGATAACCTCAAGGACCCTTGGAGAAGGCGGATACGGGTTCTCATTGGTGTTGAGTTTAACGTATTTCCGGTCTTTGGGCTGTTCTCCCGGAACATAAGGCTTGATGTTTTTGGTTGTCTGGCTCCAGAACCGGCTCATGGCTTAGCACCCGTAGGGTATTTTTCCAATCTGTAAATTTAATATAGGAAATGCGCCAAAATTTCCATGCTTATCTTTTCTTCTGACCCCCATTCCCGTGGCGGGCACAACAAAGGATGATCATCACCCACGCTTCCCTCTCCCATCGATGGGAAGGGATACAGGGAGGGGCATTTTCACATAAAAGGAGCATCATGTTGAGAGCTTTGAAAAATGTCATTTCGAGGAGCGTGAGCGACGAGAAATCTTCAGGATGGCCGTTTGTTCAAGATTTCTCCCTTCGGTCGAAATGACAAAAACGGCCGTTATTCAAAGCTCTCATGTTATGAGCAGGATGCCGCTTACAATGTATCCCGCCGCAATCAGCGCCTGGGTGAGCAGAACCAGCAGAACGTTGGCGGACATGGCTTTGAGCAGCGTTTCCCTGTCGTCATACCGGAGCGCCCCTTGGATGACCCGGACCGCAATGGGAACGGTCAGCAGGGACAAAAGCGTGAAGGCTGGCATGGAACCGCAAAGAACCGCTCCGATGACCCAGCAATAGACCAGCACGGTGAAAAGAGAAAAGAAATAAGCCGCATTTTTCTTTCCGGCGACAATCGGCAACGTCCGTCTGCCCACGGTGATATCCGCCTCCACGTCCGGAAACTCGTTGATCAGAAGCAGGTTGTGCACCAGAAAAAAAGAAGGCATCGAGGCAATAAAGGCGCTCATTGAATACGCACCGGTATGAACGAAGTAGGCGCCCATGACGGGCAGAATGCCCAATCCCAGGCCCGGCGACCACTCGGTGTATCCCATTTTGAGGATGAGGGGCGTGTAAAAAACGATCAGGGCGGCGGCGGCCACAAGCAGCGGCAGGAGCATCCAGCCCGCTTTCACGACAAAAAACCAGGCAATCGGAATCAGGATAACAAAGCAGGCAATCCCCAGCCACAAAACCTGGGCAACCGTCAGCAGGCCTGTCGGCGCCGCGCCGCTTCCGCCGCTGAAAGGAGTGCGCAGCGTTTTATAGTCCAGACCGCTTTTGGCGTCGAAATAGTCGTTCAATATATTAACCCCCGCATGGGCGACCAGAAGACCGAACGTGGCCAGCGCCGCATACCCGAGATGAAACGGCGAGCCGAAGCGCCTGGATTCATACCAGGCGACGGCGGCGCCCAGAATGCCCAGCGTAAGCGCCAGAATCAAAAAAGGGACGCGGATAACGGTGATGATGCCTTTAAGCGTCATGGGTTTGTCCGTTGACAATCCTTTCTGCGAAGTCGGCCTGCTCTTTAGCAGATGATTGCTCTTTTTGGCAAACCAATTCTCCGGGTCATCCGGGCCGCAATCCTGCCGGAAAACAATACCCCGGTGAAAAGCGCGGCGGCTGCGGAAAGGACCCATCCGGTCAAATGTCTGCCGGCTCACAGATCATTTCTTCCGCCGGATAGGGTTTCAAAATATTCATCAAAAAAGAAGCCGGCATATTCCCTTGACCGGTTCGGATCACCGCGGGAATATGCCGGCCCGGATG
>ERZ795031.1312-NODE-1312-length-26220-cov-13.856297_pt1 | contig 26220 bp, 22 predicted proteins | sample MGYA00375123_ERZ795031 | MGnify/ENA primary metagenome ERZ795031 (study PRJEB30166, sample SAMN05720159) | activated sludge metagenome | isolation source: anaerobic digester from wastewater treatment plant | place: USA | collected 2015-04-21 ...
ATAAAAGAAGCTGTATCAATATGTACAGCTTCTTGTTCTCTATGCTTGTTATTGCTTGGATTCCAATGCACTTTTTACTGCAGCCTTTATGCCGTCACTTGTGTAGGTAGCTCCTGAAACACCTTCAATATCTGCTGAATCAGCTTCTTGAATCAAAGCAGGAAGCTCATCAATTGCTAAAGAGCCGATGCCCTCAGTTTCATCATCGCCTGTTGCTTCAACAGAAATAATATCATTGCCTTTTACAACAACCGTTACATTAATATCTCCGCCGAATCCTTCAGCAGTTCCTGTCAATGTTTGTTCGCTTGAACTACCGCCCTTTGATGCTAATGCATTTCTTACTGCAGCTTTTATACCGTCGCTTGTATAGGTAGCCCCTGAAACACCTTCAACATCTGCTGAATCAGCTTCTTGAATCAAAGCAGGAACCTCGTCAATTGCTAAAGAGCCTATTCCTTCAGTTTCATCATCTCCCGTTGCTTCGACTGATACTATATCATCACCGTTTACTATTAATGTTACATTAATTTCGCCGCCAAAACCCTCAGCTTTGCCTGTCAGTGTTTCTTGCGCTGATGCAGTGTTTTTGCCACCCATATTATTAACAAGTGTTAAAAACCCAAAAGATAATGCAAATACCAAAACAATCGTTAATACTTTTTTCATTTTTCCTCCTATTGCCTACTATATGTCTAGAACATTTTTTCATAACATTAAAAATTATACAACAATTAATGAGCTATGTAAAGATGAATTATCTTCCTGATGACAAAAATAAAAGCTAACATAAGTTTATGATTTTCTCCATTAATTGTAAAAAAGCATAGTTTAAAAATCCGTGACCAAGTCACAGATATTTAAAAACCCGCTTCACTATGAAGCGGGTTTATTAAGCTCTCTCAAAACAATCATGTCCAATATTTCTGCTGCCTTTAATATTACATTCCTGCATTTCAACTCTTCTGTTCTGTACATATCCTTCAAGGGCTTGCAGTCAATAGATTTCATTTCCTTGTTGTACTCATCAAATAACTCTCTTGTCAGCTCTTTGATCTTATCACTTTCATGAGCTCTTTCAACGACAAAAAGCTTCCCTAAAACCATTATTGCACCGGTCAGGGCACCGCAGGCATCTTCTATTGCCATTCCTCCCCCAAAACCGGAAGCTAATTTCAATGCTTCTCGGTCAAGACCTAAATTATATGCATTATTAGCTCCCCATAAAATTTTTTCAGCACAATTTAAGTCTTCCTTTTCTCCGAAGCCATTTTTTATAAGTTCAGCCAGCATTAATACCTCCACAAATATATTATCAGACTGCATTACGAATTTTTTCCAGTACAATTTTGCCGCATTCAATCTGGTTGGGAATTGTTCCGTTCTTGTCGCGAACTCGCCAAATATCCGGAGTTATTTCGTCAACAACGAATATTTTTCCGTTTTCATCGTATCCTATTTCTATTTTAAAGTCAATTAGTGTAAGGTTCATTTGTTTAAGCTCTTCCTTTAAAACTTTTCCAACCTTCACTAATACATTCATGGCTTCATCATGCTGTCCTTCCTTTAAAAGGCCTTTCATCATGCATAGCCTTTCACTGATTAAGGGATCCCCCTGTTCATCATCCTTAAGGGTTACTTCCGTATAGGGAGGGTCAAAGGGTATTCCTTCCTCCATACTGAACCTTCTGCACATACTTCCTGCGGTAAAGTAACGAAGCACAAATTCCAGTTTCGGAACAGTCAGGCTTCTTACCTTCATCAAGCCCTTATCAATATCAGCTCCAAGATAGTGGGTTGGTATGCCGTTTTTTTCCATGAGCTCAAAAAAGTAACTTGAAATTATAAGGCCCAGCTTTCCTTTGCCTTCAACGCTTCCCCCTACGGTATTGGAACCCGGGTCAAAGACTCCGTTTTCTCCTGTTGCGTCGTCTTTGAACAAAAGGTACACAAAACCGTCTTTTTCATTCTTCAATAAATTTTTAGTCTTTCCTTCATAAAGTGTTTTCATTCTTTTCTCCTGATTCAATAATTTGTTTATCTGAAATCATCTTGTCTCAGCACCCTTCTGTCAGCATCTTTTTTTGCAAGATCCTGGCGTTTGTCATAGAGCTTCTTTCCCTTAGCCAGGGCGAGTTCCATTTTTACCAGACCGTTTTTAAGATACAGGCTTAAGGGTATAAGCGAATATCCCTTCAAAGTAGTCATACCGTTTAGTTTTCTTATCTCCCTTTTGTTTAATAGAAGTTTTCTTATTCTTAAAGGGTCTGTATTGTATATGTTTCCTTTTTCGTATGGGCTTATGTGCATGTTATAAACGAATGCTTCACCATTTTTTATGCTAACATAGCTGTCCTTTAAATTAACCTTGCCCTGTCTTATGGATTTAACCTCTGTTCCTGCAAGAACCAAGCCTGCTTCATATTTTTCCTCAATAAAATATTCATGATATGCCTGTTTGTTTTTTGCAACAATCTTATCCGCCATGATACCACCTATACTGTAAACTCTCTTAAACATCTTCTGTATGCTTCTACAGGGTCTTTAGCCTCGGTAACAGGTCTTCCAACAACTATGTAATCAGAGCCTGAAATTTTTGCCATTGCCGGTGTTGTAACTCTTTTTTGGTCTCCAGGTTCGTTTCCTTCAAACCTTATTCCCGGTGTCACGGTTAAAAATTCTATCCCGCAGGCAGTATGAACCCTTTCTGCTTCAAGGGGCGAGCATACGACACCGTCCAATCCTGCTTTTTTTGCACATCTTGCATAATGTATTACCACTTCTTCCAGGGGCTTATCAATTAAAATATCTCTTTTCATTGTTTCTTCATCGATAGATGTAAGCTGAGTTACAGCAATTAATAAAGGTCTTGAACCATCCTCCCGTGTTAATCCTTCTAAAGCTGCTTCCATCATTGGAATGCTTCCTGCCGCATGCAGGTTTACCATTTGTATGTTTTGCCCTGATAAAACCCTCATGGTTTTTTTAACCGTATTTGGAATATCATGAAGCTTAAGGTCTAAAAATATTTTATGTCCCATTGAACTGATGAGTTTTATAATCTCAGGACCCTCTCTGTAGAATAATTCCATGCCAATCTTTACATAAGGCTTTTCTTCTGTGAACTTTGAAAGAAAATATTTAACTTCTTCTTTATTACCGAAATCACAAGCAACAATTACATCCTTACCCATAATATCCTCCTACCTATATAATAACCAAAGCAAGTATAGCATAACCATGGACTAATTAAAATGTTTTTATGATATTTTTTCAAGCTCTACAGCAATTTTTGCTCCCAGCAGAGCATTGTTGTAAACAAGCATTATATTTGATTCTAAACTGTCTCCCCCGGTAATTTCCTTTACCTTGGATAATAAAAACGGTGTTGATTCTTTTCCCTTTATACCGGTTTCTTCTGCTTCTGAAACGGCCTTGTCAATTGCAGCTGTTATCGTATCATAATCCATTTGATATTGTTCCTCTATTGGATTAGCTACAACCAAACCTCCCTTGAGACCCAGGTCCCATTTTGCTTTTAAGGCTTCTGCTATTTCTACAGGGCTGTCAACAGTGTAATCTACCTTGAAACCGCTTTTTCTAGTATAAAATGCAGGCATTTCCACGGTTTTATATCCGACTACAGGCACTCCGTGAGTTTCAAGATATTCCATGGTCAAGCCAATGTCGAGAATTGATTTTGCTCCTGCACAGACAACAGCAACATCCGTATTTGATAATTCCTCCAAATCTGCAGATATATCAAAGGTTTTGGTTGCTCCCCTGTGAACACCGCCAATGCCCCCGGTTGCAAAGACCCTGATTCCCGCCATGGCGGCAATAATCATTGTTGAAGCAACAGTAGTAGCACCGTCTAATTTTTTTGATACTATAAACGGAATATCTCTTCTGGATGTTTTTAAAACATTTTCTGCTTTTCCCAAATATTCAATTTCTTCCTCAGTAAGCCCGACCTTTAACACTCCTCCAAGTATTGCTATTGTGGCAGGAACAGCACCGTTATCGCGAATGATTTTTTCTACATTTAATGCTGTTTCCACATTTTTAGGATATGGCATGCCGTGTGATATAATTGTTGATTCCAGGGCCACAACTGCTTTGCCCTTCTCTAATGCTTCTTTTACTTCCGGATTAACATTCAAATAATTTTTCATAATATTTTAACTCCTTCTCTTTTATATTAATATTTTCTTTTGACATATTTGGATTGATTGTATTTTCATGTGAAAGTGCTATTATTGAAGCAGCCGTTGCAAACTTTGCAGCCTCGTTAATATCGATACCCTTCAGGTGGCAGTAAATCAGGGCTGACATAAATGCATCGCCTGCGCCTGTTGCATTAACAGGCTTGATATTATCAGCTCTTATAATTCGCTTTGTACTTTTATTCAAGTAAAACACACCATTTTTGCCCAAGGTAATAAAGATTTGTTTAACTCCCCTGTTTAGTAAGTATTGGCCGTTTTTTACCAGGCTATCCTCATCTGTGACTTCTATTTCTGTCAATGCTTGAACTTCAAGTTTGTTTGTTTTCAGTGTGTGAATATGTCCTACAAGATTTTTGATTTTTTTTGCCTTGGACACAGAAACGGTATCAAGAAAAATATCTTTCCTCTTGTATTCATGCAGTAAATATTCGATTACATCTTGAGGAATATTGGTATCCATAACTAAAAGTCTGGTCTTATCAAAAATATGCTTTTTTTCTTTAATAAAATCAACAGTCATTTTTTCCATGATATCCATACTGTTTATTGCTATATGCAAGTCATTGTCTTCATCCAATACAGCCAGGTAAATTGAGGCATTTTCACATTTTACTGCCATGCTGTCACTTATATCCAAACCTGTTTCTCTGGAATCATTTAAAATTTTACTGCTGTATACATCATCTCCCACAACACTTATCAGTTTAGTATTTATCCCCAGGCGTATCAGGTTTTCACCTATGTTTCTTCCTACTCCGCCTAAAGAGATTTTAACCCTTCCGATATTTGAATCTCCGGGTATCAGTTTATGTTTAGTAAATCCTTGAATATCAACATTTACGCCGCCTACAACCGTTACATATTCCGGCAGGTCTCCTGAATTATTCATATTCCCTCCATAATATTTCAATCTTCATTGCTGATATCTATAAAGCGTCTGCCCTTGCCCCAGACATTAACTACAGGCAATACTTTTACAAATGCTCCCGGCTCAATTTTCTTTATAAGTCTTTGTACCATAACTGCTTCATTGGGAGAGCATATTGATTCTATCTGAACTTTTTCCTCATTGGTGTAGCATCCCTTAATTTTAAAGAGAGTTACACCTCTTCCAAGCTCATGCATTATATAATTGCTTATTTCTTCAAATTGACTGCTGATTATTTCAAGCTTGTACAGTTTTGTGCCGAAGCCGAACATAATATAATCGCAAACCTTGGTAAATATCAACTGACTAATAATTGAATACAGTGCAATGTTTCTTCCAAAGGTAAAGGCTGCAGCTATTATAACAAAACCATCCAAAACAAGCATCAAATAGCTTACATTTATTGAGGGAAAAAGCTTCTTGTTGAGTATTCTTGCAATAGTATCGGTTCCTCCGAAGGAGAAACCTTTTCGGAGTATCATGCCGACCCCTATACCGTAAAATAGTGAAAAGTATATTGAAGCAAGCAAAAGGTCATTTTCCACAAATTTAAATTCAACACCCTGCATTAACAGCAATACTGTAGGATACAAAACAGAAAGAAAAATAATCCTCATCAGTTCTTTTTTACCCATTAATAGTAAAGTGGAAGCTAAAATTATTAAAGTAGCCATGTAATATATGTAGTAATAGTCAATTAACAGATATCTTTCAAGTATTATGGATAATCCTGTTATACCGCTGGTAATAAGCCCGTTTGGCTTCAGAATATAATTTACAGAAAAAGCAGTTATGAAACAGCCGGTAGTTAAATACAGGGTTTCATATAAAAACTTCTTAAAGTTATTCATTGTTTCTCCCTGATAATTCATTTGAAAGCTATATGTAGTAATTATACCATGATTTTAGAAAAAAACACCTCAAAGTTCGAGGAGTTTATTAATTTTTATGCTTTCATTTTTCACCATTTGTGATAGAAGCATACTTTATCATAGAATCTGTAGCAGGACAAATATGAATAACCATATCCCCTTCTTCCCTAAGCTTATCATTTCTTAACAAATTGTCGGCTACCTTCTCAGTGAAATTTGAGCTGGTAATGAATATAACAATTTCTTTTTCAGGCTGCAACTCTATATTCATAATCGGCAGCTTAACTTTTTGATGCTTATCAGTTCCTCTTCCGTGCATTATAGTAGCTCCTGCTGCACCTGATTTACGAGCCAGCTCAACTACACTTTCAGCAAAACCTCTTTCAACATTTACCATAATACAGTCGAATACCAGACTTTCTTCTACAGGTATTTCAGGAGAAATAATGTATTCTTCTTCAACAGGAGTATATTCTTCAACCTTCTTATATCTGAAAACAGTACCCAATATCATGATGGAAAATACAGGAGCCATGGCTACCATTGCTATAACACCGAAACCATCCACCAGCACATTTGCTGTTTCTATGGAGGATGCCGCCCCTTGGGCAAAAGCAAGCACAAAGGTTGCTGTCATAGGACCTGAAGCAACTCCTCCTGCATCATATGCAATTCCCACAAAGACAGGTTCTGCTATAAATGACAGCAAAATTGCAATAGCAAATCCGGGTAGAAGAAAATACCATAGTTTTACCTCAGGAATCAAAATCCTTACCATGGAAAGAGAAATTGCCAATGCAACACCGATTGAAAGAGTCATTCTGATTAAGTTCAAAGGTATATGGCCGCCGGTAACTTCTTCAATTTGCTCACCTAAAACATGTACTGCAGGTTCAACGAGAACAACTATGAAGCCCAATACGAAGCCTATGCCTATCAATATCCAAGGATTCATTCTAGCGATTTCCATACCTAATATCCTGCCCATATCCATAAATCCGGAGTTAACAGCTGTAAGAAATAATGTCAATCCAAGCAGCACCAATACAAGCCCTCTTATAATTTTAAAAAGTTCATCCTTATCTATCTTAAATTTTGCAAAGTTATAAATGAAAAATAGAGCTGTTATAGGCAACAATGCAGTTAATGATTCAACAAAAATTGCGGGAATTATTTTTATTATAGGACCAAGTACACCTTCTGCCACAACAAATTCAGCAGCTTCGCCATGTATATTTCTCTGCCCTGAAATTATTGATAAGAGCATAACTGCCAATATGGGTCCCGCACTCATAATGCCAACCAGCCCAAAGGAGTTCTCTTCAGATTTCATGCCGCCTTTAATTTGAGACAGCCCTAATGACAAGGACAATACAAAAGGTGTTGTAAGAGCTCCGGTAGTTGCACCGGAAGAATCAAAGGAAATGGCTAGAAATTCTTCGGATACAAATAATGCTAATACAAATATAACAGCATATGTAATTGCCATAAATAAATTAAGAGTTATATCCTTTAATAATCTAAAAACTCCAAGTGAAATTAAAACTCCTACGCCTATGGATACCATGTATACAATTATTGATGAAACGAGTGATCCTCCTGAAGCAATTTCAGTCTGGGATCCTAATATTAATAAATCCGGTTCTGCAACGGTAATCAAAAAACCCAGAATAAAACTAAGTATTGTAATTTTAAGAGATGACCTTGAAGTAGCCACTTCCATTGACATATGCTCTCCAATAGAATTCATGGATAAATCTACACCCAGCAAAAAAATTGAAAGTCCTATTAAAAGCATAATACTTCCTGCTATAAACCGCATTATAACATTAGCTCCAACATCCACCATGGTGAAACTAATAAGCAAAACTAGAATAACAACCGGTAGCAAGGTTTGAGCAACTTCTTTCGTTTTTTCAAACAGCAGATTCATGCCTTTACCTCCTGGTTATCTGAAAATCCGCTTATTTTTACAACCGGAAGAATAAAAATAATACCCTTTCCTTCTTTAAAAAGCTCCATCTCATTTATTATCCTGTCTTTTATTGCATTAACATTATCTTTTCCGGCTATAACCATTACAACATCCTTTTGCGGTTCAATAATCAGTGGAAAATAATAATCCGTGGGAACACCTGCCCCGTGTCCGTGCATTACAGTTCCGCCTCTTGCTCCTGCAGCCTTTGCGGCTTTAATGCAGTCGTTGCTTTTACCTTTATCTATGATTGTCATTATGCAAAAATGCGAAGGATTGAAATTTCTGTGTAATTCTCTTATTTCCTCTTCATTTGATTTTAATTTCCAGCGGATAAAAGGTACAGAGAATGCAATTCCTTTATTTTTTTTGGAGAACCTAAAGTGGTCGCTGAGTTTTTCCTGCAAGTCGCTGCATATTTCCTCTGTAGCTTCAATCATAAGGATTTCTCTATGGACTTTATTTAGACCTAGTAAATCTAATAGTTTATTGGATTGTAATGTGCCTTCCCCCAAAAAAATTGTCCCTCCTGTTGCGCCGCATTCCTTTGCTTTGCTGAGCACCTCATTGGCCTTACCTCTGTTTACCACAGAAAATAATAATGTATTTATATAATCACTTCCTTTTCTGTTTTTTTTACAATTTATGTATATGAATATTCCTTTTTCTTATTATACCATAAAATCAGAACCTTTACTGTTAAATTTAATTAATAAAACTCCTCAGATTTGAAGAGTTTTAATGTGGTCTCATAAGCTATTCTGTTACTTGCCTTCTCGAGCACATCGTATTGACTTTGCACTCATTTCATATTTTATGATATTGAACAAAACAAAAAAGCTATATTCATAATCATTATGAATATAGCTTTTGCTAATTTGCTAATTTCCCATACTAAAATGCAATAAATCGTATTACATTAATGGAGGCGGTGGGAGTCGAACCCACGTCCGAAAATATTTCCACAAGACTTTCTCCGAGTGCAGACCATAATTTGAGTTTCGCTCCGATTACCGCCTATGGCCAAGCTGTAATCTTTGCTATCTCCGATTGTTCAGCTTAAGGTCGAAGAGCCCCTCAAGCAGTTCCCTGATTTAAATGATGCCCCGGTTTAACCTACAGGCCGGTTAAGCGGAACAAGCTGCAGCAATTAAGCTGCGTAAGCTAAATTATTTTCGTTTGCGTTTATTGTTTTTGCCGCTTTTAACGTTGTTTGGCGCAACGACTCGCTTATCTTACTTCTATATCCCCGTCGAAACCATTTACGCCCCCGAAATAAAGGGGTCAGTTAATGATTACTTCTTTAACAATCTTAGAAGATTAAGCTTAAACAAAACTTAATAATATTATCTGCTTAATTTCTAAACCTATTCTATCACATATTTTAAATTAATGCAAAATCTATTTCTGCTTTTGCTATACTGACCTTATCTACTCTGATTTTAACAGCGTTGCCGATTTTAAATACCTTACGGCTGCCCTGACCGAAAAGTTCCTTTTTCTCGTCATCATAAATATAGTAATCATCAACCATGTTTGAAATATGAACAAGTCCTTCTACTGTGTTTTCAAGCTCCACGAAAATTCCGAAGCTGGTTACCCCTGAAACAACACCCTCATATTCCTCACCGATTTTATCAGACATAAATTCAGCAATTTTGATTTTTTCAGTATCTCTTTCAACCTCGTCTGCAATTCTTTCCATTTTTGAAGACTGTTCAGCAACCACCGCCGTTCTTTCAAATAGCTTTTGGAGAGCTTGTTCAGAGTATCTTCCGTTTATCTGGCCCTTGATAATCCTGTGTATCTGCAGGTCCGGATATCTTCTTATGGGAGATGTAAAGTGACAGTAATAATTTGCAGCCAGACCGAAGTGAGTTGATGAATCAGGTGAATATATTGCTTTTTTCAAGGACCTAAGCATCATGGTATTAATCAGGGATTCTTCTTTAGTATTTTTAATTTTGTTTAAAAGCTGCTGCAGCTCCTTTGGATGAATATCATTGCCTTTTAGTGTGTAGCCGAAGTTATGAATGAATTTGCTGAATTCATACATTTTTTCTTCGTCCGGGTCCTCGTGGACTCTGTAAACAAAGGGCATGTTTAGCCAGTAATAATGCTCTGCAACTGTTTCATTACATACAAGCATAAATTCTTCGATTATCTTGTTTGAAGTTCTTCTTTCATACTTTGTAACATCAATTGCCCTGCCCTCTTCATCGGTTATGATTTTTCTTTCTGGAAATTCAAAATCAATGGCCCCTCTCAGGTCCCTTTTTCTTCTCAGTATCAGGCTTAATTCTTCCATTGTTTTAAGCATGGGAACTATGTCTTTATATTTTTCAATCAGTTCTTCATTATTGTTTTCAAGAATATCCGTCACATCTTCATAGGTCATTCTGTAACGGTTGTTCATTATGCTTTCAAATATCTTATAGTCTATTACTTTGCCTTCATTATTTATAATCATCTCAACGGAAAGTGTAAGCTTATCCTCCCCGGGATTCAAACTGCATACTCCGTTTGACAGTTCCTTTGGAAGCATTGGGATGACCCGGTCTGTCAGATATATGCTGGTTCCCCTTTTAAGGGCTTCTTTGTCAAGCTTCCTGTCTTCCTTCACATAATGAGTTACATCGGCAATATGCACACCTAAGAAGTATTCACTGTCATTCAGCTTTTTTGCATAAACCGCATCATCCAAATCCTTTGCATCGCTGCCGTCAATGGTAATTATATCAAGGCTTCTTAAGTCTTTTCTGCGTTTCAGTTCTAATTCATGTATTCCTTCTTCAGATACTCTTTTTGCTTCCTTTATTACATCCTCGGGGAATACCTGCCTTACCTTCTTAGCCAGGAGGACCGCATCAATATGGGTCTTGGTATCTTCACTGTCCCCTATTACCTCAACTATTGTGCCTTCAGGGTTCTTTCTCTGGTCAGGCCACTCGGTAATTTTTACGGAAACCTTGTTGTTTTCTTCTGCATTGTTAAATTCTTCTCTTGGGACAAATATATCAAAGGCAATTCTTTTGTCATCAGGCACCACAAAGCCAAAGTGCCTGCTTTTTTGAAATGTTCCTATTACATATTGATTGGCTCTCTCTATTATTCTTATAACTTTTCCTTCAGGGCTTTTGACATCTTCCAAGACCTTCATAGGTCTAACGATTACCCTGTCTCCGTGCATTGCACTGTTCATGTCCACCGGAGAAATGAAGAGGTCCTTTAAGTTCTTGTCATCGGGTATCAAAAAGGCATATCCTTTTTGATTTCCCTCCAGGGTGCCCGTAACCAGATTCATTTTTTCCGGCAGGCCGTATCTTTCAGACCGGGTAAATATTATTTTCCCTTCATCTTCCAGTTCGTTCAAAGCTGTTAAAAGTGCTTTTTTCATCTTACCTTCAACTTCAAATGCTTGAAGAAGTTCTTTGAATGTTAAGGGCTTATATGCTTCATCCTTCATAAATGCCAGTATTTTATCTTTAAAATTCATGTATTTCTCCTGAGTTATTTCTTTTTTCCGCCCCCGCCCATCTTGTTTAACAAATCAATATCATAGGAAACAATATTGACCTTTCTTTGGCTGCCGTGAATTTCTGCAAGCTGTATTATTCTTGTGATTAACTGTTTAAATGATATTCCCTTTCCTTCCCAAAGATAAAAGGAAATTGATCCTGGAATAGTGTTAATTTCATTTACAAATATATTGTTGCCATCTAAAAGAAAATCTATTCTTGCATTTCCGCAGCCGTCCACTGCCTTGAAGGCTTCCATAGCATAATACTTTATTTGATTTTCAATTTCTTCATCAATTTCAGCAGGTATTCTTTTTTTTGATTCACTTGAATCCTTCTTTTTATTCACATATTTATCTTCATAGGTCAGGAATTCTTTCCATCCCACCGGCTCTTCGCAAAGGGAAGTTTCAAGCTCGTCTTCGTACCCTAGAACGGCGCAGTTAATTTCACGCACATTTTCGATGCATTTTTCCAGTATTATTTTTCTGTCATAGGACATGGCAACATCAATAGCAAATAATAGTTCATCCAAATTTTTTGCCTTGTTTATACCGACGCTTGAACCTAAATTGGCAGGCTTTACAATCAGGGGATATCCTATATTCTCTGCCCGCTTGATGATTTCATCCTTGTTTTCTACAAAACTGCTTCTGTAAAACCAGGTATAATCCACAACAGGCAGGCCATAGCTTTGAAATACTTTCTTCATTATAATCTTATCCATTCCCACTGCAGAGCATAATACGGAGCCAAAGGCATAAGGAACCCCGTTCATTTGAAACAAGCCCTGCAGAGAACCGTCTTCCACATTTGTGCCGTGAACAGCGGGAAATACAACATCAATTTCATATACAGAGTACTTTTTCCCGAAAATACCGGTTTTAAGTTCAGGATGAGGATAAAGAATCAGTTTCCCCTCTTTAAATCCCGGTAAAACTTCATATGCATCTTCCAGCTTTTTAGCCTTAAAATTGTTTATGTCATGGAGACTTTCGCCAACCAGCCACTTGCCGTCCTTTTGTATATAGATTATCCTGGGTTCATAAATAGTTCTGTCTATGTTTTCAAAAACCTGCATACCTGTAATTATAGAAACTTCATGTTCGACGGATTTTCCGCCGATGATAATACCTATTTTTTTCATGGCTTCCCTCCATATTATTTTTCGTCGTATGTGTCGGGCAGATCATTTTCAAAAAGAACCGCGTCATTGACTTTTGTGATAGTTTTCAATACTTCTGTAGCTTCATTCAATGAATTAACCACATACAAATTATCTTCATTGAAATTATGCTTTTTCATGCCTTGGTATATGGGCAGGGTCCGCTTTTTCCCCACTAATATTGCAATATCACAAACCACTGCAATATATTCTCCCAATTTGAAATTTTCACTTTCTTCTATGCTGCCTAATTCAATCATTCCGGGCGTAACTATTATCTTTCTCCTGTCTGTAAAAGAATTCAGTACATCCAAGGCAGCCTTTGCTCCGTCCGGGTTTGAATTAAATGCATCATCTATGACCACTACACCTGTGCCCTGGTCTATGAGCTGAAGCCTGTGCTCAACCGGTTCCAGCTTAGATATTCCTCTTTTTATTTCATCCAGAGACAATCCTAAAATAGATGCAGCTGCTGCACCTGCCAAAATATTCAGGATATTGTGCCTTCCCAAAAGTTTTGTTTTGCATTCTATTGTCCCCAGGCTCTTGATGCATAAGGTAAATGACGAGCCAAGGCTGTCAACGTGAATGCCGGTTGCAAATACATCTGTTTCTTCAATATTGTCAATTCCGTAGAGTACTTTCTCCTTGAAAGTTTTATCAGCAAGTTTTTTTACAAATTCATTGTCGTAATTAAAAATTGCTATTCCATCATCAGGAAGATTTTCAATAAGTTCATATTTGGTTCTCATTATATTGTCAATAGACTTAAACGTTTCCAGGTGGCAGGGTCCTATTGAAGTTATAATGCCCAGTTTTGGGTTTGTAAGTTTTGCTACTTCGTCTATGTCTCCTGTTTTGCTTGCACCAAGCTCGGCAATGAAAACATCATATTCGCCGCTTAATTCATTGTTTATTATTTTGCTTATTCCCATAGGTGTATTGTAGCTTTCCGGTGTTTTTAAAACTTTATACTTTTCCCTTAATATGGTTTCGGAAATGTATTTAGTGCTTGTTTTTCCGTAGCTGCCTGTTATGCCTATAGAATAAATGTTCATCTTTTTAATTTTTTCGGAAGCTTGAATATAGTATCTTTTATTTATTCTTTCCTCAACGGGCTTTGATATGAAATTTGCCCCGTAAATGTACAATGATGAAAAATAGTAAATCACGGTCAGAATCCCTGCCCATACAGGAAGATAGGACAATATATCCTTTGTAATCCATCTGACAATTAATATAGTCAATACCAGGTCAAATGCAAGCAGAAAATATGCCGCACCGTACAATCGTTTAGCTCTTGGTGTGAAAACCAGGGGTTTTTTTGATTCTTCCTTTTCACGGTTATTTTTAATCATGAAGAATATTGATATTCCGGCATATATCAAAGGATAGATAATTATTTTCTCTATAGGAGAAGTAACTGCTAGGATTACCGAAATAATTATTAAAACAATTGTATATATTTTATCATTTCTTGTATGAAACCTATCTTTGTTATTTTCAATCCAGTTTAGGAACTTATCGCTGTCGTATCCTTCCAGCTGCATTATATGAAGGCTTTGTCTTATTTTAAGTCCGCATAAATAAAACCAAAATAATAAATATAGACTTACTATAATCTGCATTTTCACTCTCCTAAATCCTCTTTTAAGAATACATTTATTACTGCTCTGAACTGGTCATAATTATCAACGTATGAATAATGCCCGGCCCCTTTCAATAAAACCAGACCACTGTCAGGAATTTCTTTTTCCATTAACCTGCCCATATAAACAGGGGTGTCTTCATCATTTTCTCCCCAAATCAACAAGGTGGGCGCTTTAATAAGCCTTAAAAGGCCAAATAAATTATCATTTATTACCTTGACCATTGTTTGGCGCATAACTCCGTCGGAATCTCTGTAATCTTGAGCGCCGAATTTTTTATAGAATTTATCCATTTTTTCTTTTTTATTCTTTGCAGGTAGAGCCTTGTAAATCTTTTTAAGCATTTTAAACCAGTATACTTTTATGTAATATTTAGCCTTCCTTTTAGGAATTATTCCTGCACTGTCAATAAGTATCAGTTTTCTTACAACTTCGTATTTGCTTGCTAATATTATCGAAATCCTGCCTCCGTGAGAATGGCCGAATACTATCAGTCCGCTTAAATTTAACTTTTGGATGAATTTATATATGCATTCGGCATAATCATAGGAATCCCACGGAACTTCAGGAATGCCGCTTTTTCCGAATCCCGGCAGATCCACTGATATGACTCTGAATTTATCTTTTAATATATTTCCAATCGCCATCATGGTTTGAATGCTGCCGCCCCATCCATGGAGGAGCAAAACACTTTTCCCGTTACCCTCATCTGTGTAGTTGATATTTAGACCGTCAATATCAATATACATCCTAACCCCCCATATAATTATATGTCAATTAATTGAAATGATTATATCACCAAAATAATACATCTGCAAGAAAAAAGACCTCTCTTAAGAGAGGCCGCTATTTCATTTTTATTTAAATTATTCCATTTCCTAATAAGGAACCAAATATTAATGATACAACAGTTATTAGTTTTATTAATATATTGATTGAAGGTCCGGATGTATCTTTAAAGGGGTCTCCTACCGTGTCTCCAACTACTGCAGCCTGGTGGGCATGGCTTCCTTTGCCGCCATGTTTGCCGCCTTCAATATATTTCTTTGCATTGTCCCATGCTCCTCCTGAATTTGACATGAATACTGCCATAAGTACACCTGTAACCAATGCACCTGCCTGTAATCCGCCTAAAGCTTCTTTTCCCAGCAAAAATCCAACTGCCAAAGGAACTATGACTGCCAAAAGTCCCGGAACAACCATTTCTTTTAATGCAGCCTGAGTTGAAATATCAACGCATTTTTTATAATCAGGCTTTGTGGTACCTTCCATAACTCCAGGCATCTCTCTGAATTGTCTTCTTACTTCTTCTATCATTGAGAATGCAGCCTTGCCGACAGCACTCATTGTAATTGCAGTGAATAAAAACGGAAGCATTCCGCCAATGAATAGACCGGCTATTACCTTTGGTTCAGTTAAGCTTATAGATGTAATTCCTACTGCCTGAGTATATGAAGCAAACAAAGCAAGTGCCGTCAAAGCTGCTGATCCTATTGCAAATCCTTTGCCTATTGCAGCTGTTGTATTCCCCACAGCGTCCAGTCTGTCTGTAATTTCTCTTACTTCATGAGGCAGCTCGCACATTTCGGCAATACCGCCGGCATTGTCAGATATAGGTCCGTAGGCATCAACTGCTATTGTCATACCGGTTGTGGACAGCATCCCTACTGCTGCCAATGCTATGCCGTACAAACCTCTTACAGCATCAACACCTTCCGGAGTATAACCTGCAATTGCATATGCTCCAATTATACCGATTGCCAAAACAATTGTCGGAAATGCGGTAGATCTCATACCTACAGACAAACCGCTTATAATTGTAGTTGCTGCTCCTGTTTCAGATTGAGCTGCTATTTCTTTTACATATTTATATTCATCGGAGGTGTAAATTTCAGTTATCTTTGCAATAATTAATCCTACAAACACACCGAATATAATTGCTCCAAATGGCTGGTAGCTTCCTAAGATAGACTTGCTTAAGAAAAATGATGCTGCAATTACAATTGCTGACGAAGCGTATGTGCCCATGTTTAATGCTTTCTGCGGATTTGATTCTCCCCTTACAAATGCTGTTCCCAATATGGATGCTATAATACCCACTGCAGATACCAGCAATGCAAATAAAACTCCGTCACCGCCTTGAAATGAAATAACGCCTAATGTAATTGCTGAAACTATTGCTCCAACATAGGATTCAAACAAGTCTGCACCCATTCCTGCAACGTCACCCACGTTGTCACCTACATTGTCTGCTATAACCGCAGGGTTTCTCGGGTCATCTTCAGGAATTCCCGCTTCAACCTTTCCAACCAGGTCTGCTCCAACGTCTGCAGCCTTGGTATAAATGCCTCCGCCCACACGGGCAAATAATGCTATGGATGAAGCACCCAGGCTGAATCCTGTAACTACAGTCGCATCTTTAAAAATCATCCAGAATATACCTGTTCCTATTACTCCAAGTCCAACAACAGTCATACCCATAACTGACCCGCCGGAGAATGCAATATCAAGTGCCTTTCCCATTCCTGACGTCATTGCTGCATTTGTAGTTCTTACGTTGGCTTTTGTTGCAACCGTCATTCCAAAATATCCTGCAAAGGCTGAGCATGCAGCTCCTGCTGCAAATGCTGCTGCTGTAGGCAAATTAATTGCAATTCCTAAAATAATAAACATAACTATTGCAAAAATACTTACTGACTTGTATTGTCTTGCCAGAAATGCCATTGCTCCTTCGTGTATGTATGAAGAAATCTCCTGCATCCTATCAGTTCCCGGATCAGCCTTACTCACAACCGATGCCTTGTAGAAAGCAAATAATAAAGCTAAAACTCCAACTACGGGAGCTATAATTAAAGTATCCATTTTTATTCCCTTCCTCCATATTATTTACAATTTAGCAGATGATAATATCATCTGCCCGTAAAATTAAAATATATTTTGACACTATAAGAATAACAATATTACCGAAAATTACAAACTATCATTGAATTGCCACTAGAATTAATGAAGCAATAACGAATATAATCGCTGCTGCGGTTGTAGCTTTTTCCAGTTTGCCTTCATAGCTTCTTCCTTTGTTCTTGCCCCATAACGATTCAGCTCCGCCTGCAATTTCACCGGACATACCGGCAGATTTGCCAGACTGAAGCAAAATACTTGCTATCAATATTAAACTTGCAATTATCAAAAGAATCCTTACGACTATTTCCACTAAAACACCTCCTGTTGCTTTCTGTGCATAACATTTGAATTATAACACCAAAGTTTTTGTAAATCAACTATATTTTTTAACAATTCAAAACAAAGATGCCCTTCCAGTTTTAGGATATATGGGGACATTCCTCCAAATTTTTCAGTAAGGAGAATGTCCCTGAAATGATTCCCGGAAATAACCGGCAGGCTATATGCAATATAAAATAATAATTATTCTAACCTTTTATATTGTAGAAAACATCCAGTCCCTTGTATTGGGCAGTATCACCAAGTATGTCTTCCAGTCTTAAAAGCTGGTTATATTTTGCTACACGGTCCATTCTCGAAGGAGCTCCTGTTTTTATCTGTCCTGCATTAACGGCAATTACCAGGTCTGCAATTGTAGAGTCGTCGGTTTCTCCCGAACGGTGTGAAACAACAGCAGTGTATCCTGCTCTTTTCGCCATTTCTATCGCATCCAGCGTTTCTGTTATTGTTCCAATCTGATTTAGTTTTATCAGTATTGAGTTGGCAACTTTCAGTTCAATTCCTTTTTTCAACCTTACCGTATTGGTTACGAACAAGTCATCCCCTACAAGCTGAATTTTGTCTCCAAGTTTTTCCGTAAGCATTTTCCACCCTTCCCAGTCTTCTTCATTCATACCGTCTTCAATTGATATTATGGGATATTTGTCAACCAGGTCTGCATAGTATTCAACCATTTCTTCCTGGGTAAATACTCTTCCTTCGCCTTCCAGGGTGTATTTTTTAGTTTCAGCGTCAAACAAGTCGGTAGCAGCAACATCAAGCGCCAGCATAACATCTTTTCCGGGTACGTAGCCTGCTTTTTTTATTGCTTCCACTATGGTTACAAGTGCTTCTTCATTTGAGGATAAATTCGGTGCAAATCCTCCTTCATCGCCAACTGCTGTGTTTAGGCCTCTCGCCTTTAAAACGCTTTTCAGGTTGTGGAAAATTTCTGCTCCCATTCTTAGTGCTTCTTTGAAGCTTTCAGCTCCCACAGGCATAATCATGAATTCCTGAATATCCACATTGTTGTCCGCATGCTGACCGCCGTTTAAAATATTCATCATGGGCACAGGGAGAACCTTGCCGTTTACTCCTCCAAGATACTGATAAAGAGGAAGACCAAGGGTATCAGCTGCTGCTCTTGCACATGCCATGGATACTCCCAAAGTTGCATTAGCTCCCAATTTTCCTTTATTTGGTGTGCCGTCAAGTTCTATCAACAGTTTGTCTATTTCAAGCTGGTTTAATGAATCTCTTCCTATCAATTCAGGGGCAATTATATTGTTAACATTGTCAACAGCAGTTAAGACCCCTTTGCCTAAATATCTGTTTTTGTCACCGTCTCTAAGCTCTACGGCTTCAAATGCTCCTGTTGAAGCTCCGGAGGGTACGCCTGCCCTGCCGAATCCGCCGCTTTCTGTCCATACTTCTACTTCAATTGTAGGATTCGCTCTTGAATCCAGTATTTCTCTTGCATATACATCTGTTATTATAGACATAATTTTTCTCCTTTATATTTCTATTAAACTGTTTCCTGTCATATCATGTGGTTTTTTAAGACCCATCAAATCAAGCATTGTTGGAGCCACATCAGCAAGTATTCCTTCTTTTAAATTTAAGTTCTTTTTGCTTACAACTATAAAAGGCACCCTGTTGACAGTGTGGGCTGTAAATGTATCAAGTGTTTCTTTGTCAAACATTTCCTCGCAATTGCCGTGGTCTGATGTAATTATAGCCGTTCCTTCAGCTCTTATTATAAAGTTTACAATTTCACCCATACATTTATCTACAGTTTCCACTGCTTTCACAGCTGCTTCTATATCTCCCGTATGTCCAACCATATCAGGATTGGCAAAATTAATTATCATAACCTGATAAATATCCTTGTCCAGCTGCTCCATTACTGTGTCTTTCAACTCATAGGCGCTCATTTCAGGTTTTAAATCATAAGTTGGAACATCAGGGGAAGGTATTAAAATTCTAACCTCATTTTCAAAGGGCTCCTCAATTTCGCCGTTTAAAAAATATGTGACATGAGCATATTTTTCAGTTTCAGCAGCTCTTAACTGTTTAATGCCCAGGCTGCTCAAATATTCACCTAATGTATTTCGTACAAAATTTGGTTTATATGCAATTTCTACATTTTTTATAGTCTTATCATACATGGTCATGCATACATACTTAACATTTAATTTTTCCCTGTTAAAATACGAAAAATCATCATCAACAAATGCTCTCGTAATTTCTCTTGCCCTGTCAGGTCTGAAGTTAAAGAAAATAACCGCATCATTGTCTTTGATTGTTCCAAGTCCGCCGTTTTCCTTTTCTATGAGAATTGGCTTGATAAACTCGTCTGTAATACCGGTTAAGTAGGAATTCCTTACAGCTTCAACAGGGTCCTTGAATATTTCGCCTTCCCCTTTTGTCAAAGCATTGTAAGCTAATTCAACCCTGTCCCACTGTCTGTTTCTGTCCATGGCATAGTATCTGCCCATAATGGATGCAATTCGCCCTGTACCGGCTTTTTTTGTTTTTTCCATTAATTCCTTTATGTAATTGGGACTGCTTGTAGGACTTACATCCCTCCCGTCTGTAATGCAGTGTATTTGAACATCGCTTAAGCCGTTTTTTTCAGCAAGCTCAATCAAACTGTACAGATGAGTATTGTGGCTGTGGACGCCTCCATCAGATAAAAGCCCTATTAAATGTAAGGAAGACCTGTTTTCTTTTGCATAGTTTATGGCGCCCAGCAAGGCTTCATTTTTTTCAAACTCCCCGTCTTCAATTGACATGGTGATTCTGGTTAAATCTTGGTATACAATTCTACCTGCCCCTATATTTAAGTGCCCCACCTCAGAATTTCCCATTTGCCCTTTTGGAAGGCCTACATCATAGCCGCTGGCAGATAATGTTGTATTTGGATACCGTCTCAATAAAACATCAAAATTAGGTGTTTTTGCTCTTTTAATGGCATTTCCCTCATAGTCGGGTCCAATGCCCCATCCGTCAAGTATAATCAATGCAGTTACTTTATTCATAGTTTAACCTTTCAATTTTCAAAATTTATAATCTTTATAAATTCATCAGCTTTTAAGCTGGCACCGCCGACCAATGCACCGTCTATATCGGACTGAAGCATTATTTCTTTTGCATTGGAAGCTTTTACGCTGCCTCCGTATTGAATTATTATGTTTTGAGCAGTATCTTTTGTGAAAATATCTCCTAAAACAGCCCTTATAAAGGCAGACATTTCATTAGCTTGAGCACTTGTAGCAGTCCTACCTGTCCCTATTGCCCATATGGGTTCATAGGCAACAACTATCTTTTCCCCTTCTGTGATGCCCTCTAAATCCATTATTAATTGAGTTCTTACGGTTTCTTTCTCAATCCCTTCTTCTCTTTGTTCCAAGGATTCACCGACGCAAAGAATCGGTTTTAGACCGTGATTTAAGGCTGACTTGACTTTTTTGTTTATAAATTGGTCTGTTTCACCAAAATGTTGTCTTCTTTCAGAATGACCTATTATTACATATTCAACACCAAGGTTTTTTAAAATTGTTGGTGATACCTCCCCTGTATAGGCACCGCTGTCTTCAAAGTGCATATTCTGTGCTCCGACTTTTATTGAAGAGTTTTTAAGTTCCAAAATTACAGGATACAATGATGTAAAGGGAGGGCAAATCAATACGTCAACATCCGAATTCAAGGGTGAATCTTTTAAACTTTTTACAAGTTTAAGGCTTTCTTCAATATCATTGTTCATCTTCCAGTTGCCTGCCATTAATTTTCTTCTCATTCTGCCTCCTTTCATATCCGGGACTCCATGTCTGTCCCTGTAAACCATCCCCGGTTGGGTATATTATTTATTGTCTACCGCTTCAATTCCCGGCAGTACTTTTCCTTCCAGGAATTCAAGCGAAGCGCCGCCTCCTGTGGAAATGTGGGTAATCTTATCTGCCAGCCCTATCTTTTCAACTGCTGCGGCACTGTCGCCTCCCCCGATGATTGATATTGCGTCCTTATTGTCTGCAATTGCTTTTGCTATTGAATTAGTTCCGTTGGCAAAGTTGTCCATTTCAAAAACACCAAGAGGACCATTCCAAATTATCGTTTTAGAATTATTTATAATTTCTGTAAACATTTCTACAGTCTTACTGCCGATATCAAGGCCCATATAACCATCAGGTATTTTATCAGCATCTGTTGTGAAAAATTCTGTATCATTTTTAAATTCTTTTGCAACAACAGTATCCAAGGGTAATAACAGCTTTTCTGCAGATTTTTCAATTATACTTTTAGCAAGGTCAACTTTATCTTCTTCCAGCAAAGAGCTTCCTGTATTAAATCCTTTTGCCTTAAGGAAAGTATACATCATACCTCCCCCTATTAAAACATTATCTGCAATATTTAATAAATTTTCTATAACTGCTATTTTATCCGATACCTTTGCTCCTCCCAGTATGGCTGTAAGAGGTCTTTTCGGTTCTTTTAAAGCATTACCCATTATCTCTACTTCTTTTTCGACTAGTAATCCAAGGGCAGAAGGAAGATGTTCACAAATGCCTGCATTTGAGGAATGAGCCCTGTGGGCAGTTCCGAATGCGTCATTAACAAATAAGTCCCCCAGGGATGCCAGGTCTTTTGCAAAGGTGCCTGCGTTCTTTGTTTCTTCTTTCCTGAATCGTGTATTTTGAAGAAGCATAAGGTCTCCGACTTTAAGCTTTGCCGCGTTTGCTTTTACTGTATCATCTACTACCTGATCGCTGTCCTCAAAAAGGACATTTTTCTCTAAAAGAGTGCTTAATCTTTCAGCTACAGGCTTTAACGAATATTTTTTATCAGGAGCTCCGTCAGGCCTTCCCAGATGTGACATCAATATTAGAGACGCCCCCTTGTCTAAAAGATAATTAATTGTTGGAAGAGAGCTTACAATTCTTATATCATCCGTAATGTTCCCCTCTTTGTCTAAGGGTACGTTAAAATCACATCTCACCAGTACTTTCTTGTTTTCAAAATTTAAATCCTTTAAAGTTTTTTTATTCATAGTAATCCTCCGGAATATCCATAAGGGACACATATGTGTCCCTCTTCATTTAATGATTTATTGCTTTTACTTCATTGAGCCCCAATATTTTGCCAGTCTCACCAATTGAGCGGTAAAGGACATTTCATTGTCATACCAGGCAATTAATTTAACCAGCTGTTTGCCGTCAGCTTCTATCAACTGAGTGGATAAGGCGTCAAATATACAACCGTAATGGCTTCCGATAACATCGCTTGACACTATGGGATCTTCAGTATATGTCAAGGTTTCATTTGCTGCATTCTTAACTGCCTGGTTTACTTCTTCAACTGTAACATTTCTTCCAAGCTCAACTGTCAAATCCACAACAGACCCGGTCAGTGTAGGAACACGGAGGGCTATGCCGTCAAGTCTTCCTTTTAATTCAGGCATTACAACACCTACAGTTTTAGCTGCTCCTGTTGATGCAGGTACTATATTAGCTGCTGCCGCACGTCCTCTTCTTGCTCTTATACCGCTTTTATGCGAGTTGTCATGGATGTTCTGGTCATTTGTATAGGCGTGAACAGTGGTCATAAGTCCTTTAACTATTCCAAATTCTTCATTTAAAACTTTTGCCAGGGGAGCAAGGCAGTTTGTTGTGCATGATGCTGCAGATACAACTGTTTCACTTCCATCCAGAATATTATGATTTACATTGTAAACGACAGTTTTTAAATCCCCTTTACCGGGAGCTGAAAGAAGAACCTTTTTTGCCCCTGCCTTAATGTGAGCTACTGCCTTATCTTTTTCATTGAATTTACCGGTACAGTCAATAACCAGGTCTATGTCCAGTTCCTTCCAATTGCAATTTTCCGGTTCTTTTACCCTTGATGTGATTATTTCTTTGCCGTTAACATACATTATGTTGTCTTTGTAAGAAATTTTATCTGTCATGTAATTACCGTGTGCAGTATCATACTTCAGCAAATATGCCAATGTTTCCGCATCTGAATTGGTGTTGATTGCCACAACCTGAAATTCTTCATCCTGAGCCATCAGCCTTAATGCCAATCTTCCAATTCTCCCAAATCCGTTAATTGCTACTCTTACCATATAATCCTCCTGTAATTTAAATTATACTTTATTATTTTATCCTTATTTTTTATCCTTATTTTCAACATCTGCTGTTTAAATATGGACACTATGTAATAAATTGATTATAACATACAAATTAAATATTGTGTAGCGGTTTTTGACAAAAAAAAGAATATGCATTATATATCATATTCTTTCTTAATATCTTCTTCTCATGGCAGATGATGGTATTCTCAAATCATCTCTGTACTTTGCCACGGTTCTTCTTGAAATATTTATACCCTCTTCATTTAATATTTCGGTTATCTTTTGATCACTCAGAGGTTTTTGCGAGCTTTCCTGGTCTATTAACTTTTGTATTATAGATTTAACGCTTGTGGATGATACCATGCTTCCGTCAGTTTCGCTTACACTGCTTGCGAAAAAGTATTTCAGTTCATAGATACCTCTTGGTGTCTGTACGTATTTTCCGTTAGTAGCTCTGCTTACCGTTGATTCGTGCATACCTATGTCATCAGCAACATCCTTTAATACTAAAGGCTTTAAGGCGGACTTTCCTTCATCGAAAAACTTCCTTTGAAATTTTAAAATAGATTCAATCACTTTGTATAAAGTCATTCTTCTTTGCTCAATACTCTTTATAAGCCACATCGATGAATTCAGTTTGTCAGTTAAAAATTTGCTTGCTTCCTTATCCTCCAACTCATTTATCATATTTTTGTAATATCTGTTAATAGTCAGTGTAGGCAGATAGCTGTCATTTATAATAATTATATACTCATCGTTAATTTTTTCTATTGTAGCATCGGGTACGATATATCTGATATTGTCGCTGTCTACTATGAAACCTCTTGAAGGTTTGGGCTCAAGCATTTTTATTATGTCAAAAATGTTCTGTACTCTTCTTACAGATATATGGAGTTCTTTCGCTATCTTTTGAATTTTATTGGTGGCAATATCTTCAAGATATTTTTCTGCAATAATATAAGCATTTTTATCCTGAATCCCTTTTTCCTTCAGCTGTATCATCAAACATTCGCTTAAATCCCTGGAAGCAACTCCTACAGGATCAAAGGTTTGTATTAGCCTTAAAACTTTTTCAACATCAACAATATTTTCATTTATCAGTAAGCTTATATCCTGAAGGGAGCATCCCAGATATCCCTTGTTGTCCAGTGATTCAATGATGAATTCGCCGATACGCTTATCTTTGTTTGTTTTAACGCTCATGCCAAGCTGTACCATCAGGTGATCTTTCAGGGAGAGCTTTCTGGAGGTATAGCTTTCAAAGGACTGCTTGTTTTCACCATCTGCATAGCCGTATGTGTTATAGCTGAAATCGTCATATTTCTCTGCTAATTCCCGCCAGTCTATATCTTCGCTTTCCTTTTTTTCCGCTGCTGGTTCATCATTTGAAGAGGCATCACTTTTGTTATCGACAGACTCCAAAAAAGGATTGACTTCCAATTGTTTATTTATGAAATCCGTCAGTTCCACATTGTTAAACTGCAAGATTTGAATGGCTTGCCTTAACTCTGGTGTCATTATTAACTTTTGGGTTTGAGAAAGGTTTAATTCAAATCCCATTTTCATGATATCACTCCTCACATATCCATTATAACAAAAAATCATAAGTTTTCAATAAAAATTATATATGTTATAATAAGACGGTATAAAATGAAGTTAAAATAAAAATTCTTCATCAATAATAGGATGAAGAATTTTTTTGAAATAAATAGGATTTACTTAGCATCAGCATTCTAATTGTTCTTTTGCTATAAATTCATTGTCCGCAAGAACTTTAAGAGCTGTGTTTGTATTTGCTTCGCTTACCAAAATAATCGGTCCTGTGCATCCCATTCCGCTTTCAGCATAAATCCCGTTTTTCCATAACAATTTTACAGCATCTTCAAGATCCATAATTTCGACTCCTGAAATTTGAGAAACTACAACTTCTTTTGGCGGAGCGGCAACTTCTGCTTCTTCAGCCGCAGGTTTTTTGGATGCTTTTATTTCTGATAGAATAGCATCAAAGCCGGCTGCCTTGGCTTTACCAAATTCTTCTTTAGCCACTTGCAGGCAGTTTCCTTTTATTAAGTCTCCTGCAAATCTCATTGCTCCTTCAATCAGTGGAGCTCCTGACGCCCTTGAAATAATAAGTATCAGCTTATCAAAGTTTTCCCCTATGCCGGGACCGTATCCGTAACCCAGAGATTCATAGCTTCCTCCTGTTGTATAGGAAGAAAATATTTTAATCATCAAATTGCCGGTAAGAGAATCCATAACCATAACATCACAGGAACCTGTAAGCAAGTCATTGCCTCTCATAACAGCTCCCCCGTCTGCTCTTCCGGACTGGGCGAAATTTATTTCATATCCGTTGTTTTTAAGCTTGTTTAATGCAATTTCAGTTTGTCTTGCACCATCTACATTTAAAATCCCGATAGTTGGGTTTTTTATACCGCATGCTTTTGCTGTAATTATTCCATAGACGGCATTCTTCACCATTCCTTCAACCTTGTCTGTCGAAGAAGTTCCTGTTGTTGTTGCAATAAACATTTC
>ERZ795031.1318-NODE-1318-length-26170-cov-13.169711_pt1 | contig 26170 bp, 24 predicted proteins | sample MGYA00375123_ERZ795031 | MGnify/ENA primary metagenome ERZ795031 (study PRJEB30166, sample SAMN05720159) | activated sludge metagenome | isolation source: anaerobic digester from wastewater treatment plant | place: USA | collected 2015-04-21 ...
GTCACATCGTGAGTCACGAATATGGTGGTCGCGCCAAAGGAGCGCACAGCTTCGCCCACCTCGCTCAGGAGAGCGGTTCTGGTCGCAAGGTCCAGCGCGTTGAAGGGCTCGTCTAGGAACAGTATGTCCGGTTCGAGCGCGAAGGCTCTGGCCAGGCTGACCCGCTGGCTCTCGCCGCCCGATAGCGCACGGGCGGGTCGCCGGGCCAGATGGTCCACGCGGAACATCGACAACGCATTGATGACGCGGTCACGAATTGCGGCATCGGGAGTCCTTCGGATCCTCAATCCGAGCGCCACGTTTTCATACACTGATGTGTTGAGCAGGCACGCACGCTGGAGCACCATGGCTGTGCGCCGCCTTATGCCGATGAGGTCGGCGCCACGCTCAATACGCTCGCCCAGAACAGCCAGGGAGCCCGAGTCCGGTGGAAGCAAACACGCCATTACCTGGAGCAGTGTGCTCTTACCTGCACCGTTGGGGCCTATGACGGCCACAGATTCGCCTCGCCCGACTGAGAGGTCGGCGATGTCGAGCACAAGCCGTCCGGCGCGCCGAAGTTGTACGTCTTTGAGGCTGATCATTGTGCCGTCGGTCGACCTTTCTGCTGTAGATGAGTGAGCCAGGACGTAATGGCGAGCGTCAGGCCCATCAGTATCAGCGATAGCGCGATGGCCGTGCCGAAGTTGCCCCTCCCGACTTCCATAGATGTGGCCGTGGTTAGCACACGGGTCTGCCCCACGACATTTCCTCCGACCATCATCGAGGCTCCAACTTCAGCTATCACTCGCCCAAACCCCGCCATCACCGCCGCCAGAATCGCAAGCCTTGCCTCCCGCACGAGCAGCCATATGAGCTGCCAGCGCGTGGCGCCAAGCGACAGGATCTGGACTCGGATACCCGGGTCGAGCTGCCCTATGCCCGACATGGTAAGGCCGGCGACGATGGGCAGGGCAATGAGAGTCTGGGCAATCACCATGGCTGTAGGAGTGTACATCAGGCGCAACGAACCGAGGGGTCCGTATCTCCAGAGCACGATGCTGACCCAGAGGCCGACTACCACCGGCGGCAGTCCCATGCCAGTATTGACTATGCTGGCTACCGCATCACGTCCGCGAAACCTTCCAAGGGCGAGGGCCGTGCCCAATGGAACGCCTATTGCCAGGCTGATCAGGGTGGCTAGGCCCGACACCTTGAGGGTAAGGAGGGCGATCTGGAAAACACCGCGATCGCCCTTCATCAGTAGCCAGAAGGCCTGCGCGATACCTTCGGCAATGAGGTCCAAGGTCTACCTACTTTCCGAGATCGTCCACGTTCTTGCCGGCATCAGGGAAGAACAGAGGGTCTCCGTACTTGTCCACGCCGAAAGTGCTGATGATCTTCTGCACCTCAGGCGATACCATGAACTCGACGAAGGCCAGCCCGCCAGGGCCGTTCACCTTTGAGAACTTCGCCGGGTTCACCTGCATCACGTGGTAGATGTTGAGCAGGATCGCATCGCCTTCAACTAGTACATCGAGGGCCAGGTTCTTCTTGAGTGCCAGGTAGGTTCCGCGATCGGTGAGGGTGTAACCCTCTTTCTCCGATGCGATGTTGAGCGTATGGGCCATGCCGGCGCCGGCTTCCACATACCACTTGCCCGAAGGCTTCACGCCCAGCTTGCCCCAGATCTCCTTTTCCTTCTTGTGGGTGCCCGAATCATCGCCGCGCGACACGAACACAGATTGACTGCTCTGGATTCTGGACAGCGCATCAGCAGCCGACTTAAGCCCGCGCACCTTCGCAGGATCGCCGGCCGGGCCTGCGATGATAAAGTCGTTGTGCATCACTAGCCTGCGCTCGATGACATCGCCGCTCGAAACGAGCGGCAGTTCCGAGCTGGGCGCATGCGTGAGCAGCACGTCCGCCTCGCCGCGACTGCCGAGGGCCAGGGCTTGCCCGGTGCCGACGGCAATCGTCTTTACCATATAGCCCGTCTTCTTCTCGAAAATGGGGATCAGAGCGTCAAGTAGGCCGGTGTCGGCTGTGCTGGTGGTCGTGGCGAGGATCACCTCGCGAGTGGGAGCTGCGGCGCTCGCAGTGATAGCGAGAACTGAGAGCAACAGGGCGATAAGTAGGATACGCATGGATGATTTGATAGATTGCCTGGACAACATTGATACATCTCCTTTCCAAACATGGGAGGCCTGCCAGTTTCCCAACAGACCCTCGAGCCGCCGACTGCGCCGGCGACTACCGGCCAGGCGCCATCCCAGATGGGGTGAGGCACGCTGGCTCGGAGGGTAGCCCGATATGTAGTTGAGAGAGGCTCAGTGCCTGCTAATGCCTCTGTTCCTAGTCTAGACGGGATCGGAGGGCAAGTCAACCAGGCGTCCGCTGCGCAGGTCGCCCACGCATCGCCCACACACATGGACATTGCCGGGCGTTCAGGCCCGAATAGCATGTGCGCGCACCAGGTGCGCAGGAATAGGGCTGGGCGGTATCCTGTTCGTTTTCGACTAGGTTTTTCGAGCATCCTATTCGGATTCTACGTGGTTTCGCAGGTACGAGTTATCTGAATTCGCGCCGGCAACGGCGCATCCTTTTTATGGAGCCAAGCCCTTGGCAAATCCGCAGGCAGAGGCGGGTTACATAATATGGTCGCAGGCGCATATCTCCCGAGTCCCCCCGAGAAGGCCCCCAGACGGCCTCCGATTCCCCATGAAATCCCAGATTCGCCCGATTTCCTCCCCCTGCGCGTCAAAACCTAGTACTTTCTGACTAGGCTCCGCGGAAAACCATACTCTTTTCTTATAGGTTCGCTGATGCCCTGCTAAACGCAGTTTTGCCTAAAGGCCTGGGCGAGGCCGCTTTCACCGACTCTGCCTGCGGATCGACGATGGCGTCATGCCCGAAAACGGACGGGCGCAGCCATACATCCCCTGCTCCCACCGCCCCAACGACAAAGCCCACGTCGCGTAGCGGGGCTAAGGCTCCGCCGGATATCACGCCCCAGAGGTCAGCCGCAAATAGTGCTTCGTGTTATCGCTCTGCCAGGCTACCTCCCTTCCGGCCTACCCCTTCGTCGTCGAATACAGACCCTCTCTGCTGATGAAGTATTTCGACATGGTGAAGAACAGGAGGAACATGGGCAAGCTCGCCATCGCGGCGATGGCCATCATGATCCCCTCGTCGCTGTGGGTCTCTGCCATGAACTTAGTAATGTACAGCGGAATGGTCTTCATCTCCTCGCTTTGAACAGCGAGCAAGGGCCAGAGTAGGCTGTCCCACTGCGAACGGAAGGTCAGCACAGCCAGTGTGGCGATGGCCGGCCCGGCATTGGGCAGCACTATGCTGGCAAATATACGTGGTTCGCTGGCGCCGTCTATTCGGGCGGCATCCAGCACTTCATCGGGGAATGTCAGCAAAAACTGCCTCATGAGGAAGATGCCGAAGGCGCTGGTTAGAAAGGGCACAATGAGCCCCGCATAGCTGTCTTGCAGGCCCATGCCCATGACGACCATGTACAGCGGGATCATGATGGCCTCGAAGGGAATCATCATCGTCGCCATGATGGTCATGAACACCGCGTTGCGCCCCTTGAAGTCGAACTTGGCCAGGCCGTATCCTGTCATCGATGACAGCAACACTGTAGACGCGGTCACAGCCGCCGCGACAATGAGCGAGTTCAATGTGTTCCGAAGGAGTATGAAATCGCCTTCAGGGCCTCTCAGCCCATTCCAGAAGTTCTGCCAATGTATGTGATCGCTGAACCACGGATACGGCAACTTCATGATGTCGATCGCCGGCATCGTAGACGCCGTGAACATGAAGACCAGCGGTATCAGGACCAGCGCACACATTCCAATCAAGAAGAGCAGTATCAAAATGTCCGCTATCTTCGCCCTACTCATGTCTTTCACACCTCGATTTCACGCTTGTCGGGGTCGGGCACGGCCATTGCGCCCTGCCGCCGATCCCAAGCAGTCAGCCCTGGGCCTTTGCCCGCGGGGCTGCCCGCGCCTGCTACATGTAGGTGACCTCCTCGGTCCTTGACAGCCTCAGCTGGAGCCAGGTAAATACCAGCATGACAAGGAAGAGCAACACACTCATTGCGCTGGCCCTTCCGATGCTGTGGTCCTTGATCGCAGTGTAGTAGATGTTCAGGGTGAGGACATTAATGGGCTGCCTGGGGGCCCCGGCCGTTGTGAATAGGTACTGCGTGCTGAACGTCTTGAGGCACTGGATCATTGCCATGACCGACACCAAGAGCGTAGTGGGTTTCAGAAGCGGGAACGTGATGTGCCAGAAGTCCTGCCATCTGTCGGCGCCGTCGATCAGGGCCGCTTCATGCAGGGTATTGGGGATCGCGCCGATCCCGGCTACGAAGATGACAGTGAAGTAGCCGACGTACTTCCAAACATACACGATGATTGTAGATAAGCGCAGCATAGTATCGTTGGAGAGCCAGTGGTAGTTGACCCCCGACGTACTGAACAGGAGATTGAGGCCCTGGTTGGCGAGGCCCCTGGGGTCGAAGATGAGCAGCCATATCATGGCCGCCACCACCGATGAGAGCGCCGCCGGCGAATACAGCACCATCTGGTAGAACTTCTGGAACCTCTTGCGCGACATTATGAAGGCAGCCAGTATGAGGCTGAGCACCAGCAGCGGCACGAACGTGCCGAACGTGAATATCGCGGTGTTCACCACGGACTCTTTGAATAAGGGCGAACTGAACAGGTATGTGTAGTTGCCGAAGCCGATGAATGCGGGCGGTTTCAGCGACAACAGATTCTTCCTGAAGAAACTGAGATAGAAGGCATTGAAGATAGGATAGAAACTGAACACGGCGAAGAACACCAAAGACGGCGTCACAAAGATCCATCCCCATCTGGCCTTCTTCTGCTCCATGCTGAACCGCTTGGTCCGTGGCATTTAATCACCCTCCCGTGACAAGTGAACCGGACGGGGCAGGTCAGGCGGTCGCCGCCCGACCCTGCCCCGCACCGTCTCGTAGCTGCTGTGTATTACTGCTCGTCTAGGACTTCCTGGATACGCTGACGCAGAGTGGCTAGTGCCTGCTGCTCCGATACATTCGACAGCATCACAGCCTGAACTGCATCGCCGATGAACCTCTCGAACTGGTACCCGTTCTCATGCAGGAAGACCGAATGCCCCCGATCCATGTCGCCCATGAAGACATCCATGTAGGGATTGGCCTTGAACTCCTTGGAGCTGAGCATGTCTTTGCGCGGGATTATGATGTTCACAACCTCAAGATACTCCATGGGATGGCTGAGCATGTATTGAGCGAGCTTCCAGGCCATCTCCTGTTTGTCCTTGGACGACTGTGCGTTGACCATCAGGAAGTGACCATAGTAGGAGCAGGCTACGTCTTTCACGGCATCCTTGAACTTCGGGAATGGAACCACCATCCACTCCTTGCTGTCAAAGAACGCAGGGTTGTCTATTCTGAGCCTGCCCTGCTGGTAGAAGCCGCTGAGGCACATGGCCATATCGTTGTTGTCTTTGTTCCAGATCTTCCTCGGGGCTGGGTAGGTGGGGCTGCCAAGGTTACGCCCGTGAGGTCCCCACTCCTTCATGAACTTGAGCACCTTGAGCCACGCCTGGTCGTTGACGATAGCCTTCTTCCCATCATCGCTGATGAGCTGCCCGCCCAACTGCTCCACCATGGGCAGCAGTGACACCAAGTAGTAAGGATACCTGAAGTCGAACCCGCGGCGCATGATAATGTCGCCGTTGCGGATCACGAGCTTCTCAGAGATGTCGGCCATCTGTTCCCATGTTCTTGGATAGTCCTTCTCCGGATCGAGCCCCGCCGACCGGAAGATCTTCTTGTTTATGTAGATGCACCAGTTGGTGAGCTCCAGAGGAAGGCCGTATATCTTGCCGCCTTTGGTTACCGCTTCGAAGGTTCCTTTCATGTAGTCGGCCTTCAATGCGTCGGCGTTCTTGTACCCTATGGCTGCATAATCCACTGGAGATACGCGGTTCTGCATGATGTACCCGTATTCCTGCTCAATAGGCAGGTTGAACAGGTCCGGGCCCCTATTGGCGGAAAAAGCGGTTAGAACGAGATCGCCCATCTTGCTGGCTTCGTTCACGACTCTCTTGACCTTGACATCAGGGTACATCTTCTCAAATTCGGCAATGTACTTGTTCTCAATCGTCGTCCTGTTGTCGTCGGTGTGAGTCCAGTAAGTGATCTCGATGACCTTCGCTGCGTGTGCCCCAAGGCTGAGCGACATGACGAGGGCAAGCACGAGCAAACATGATAATCTCTTCATGTAGGTCCCCTCCCAGTCGATTTCTCAATAGACCAGCCAACCCTCCCGATCTGCGCCGCGTCACCTCCCCGGGAGGATTAATGGTAGCTCATCACTATGAGAATTCGTCAGCGCGCGGAGGAGTCCTGCGCACTACTGATTTAGGCTTTTCCCCCATCTCTCATCATCAGGGCATGTTTACGATTGCGGTGAGATCCCCTGTCTTCGCAGCCAACAGAATCGGCCGCATGAGCTCGTCTACCTGCGACGCGCTGAGCGGCACAGGCATGTTCTTCAGCTTCATCTCGAGCTGCGGGTTCTTCGCGGCGGCTATCGCCCGTTCGATGTGCTCATCGGTGAACCCCGGTATCTCGGCCAAAGTCGCTGGGAACCCCACCCTGCGTCCCAGCTCGATCATGCCCTTGGCAACCGCCACGCCCAGCTCGCGTCCGTGAAGTCGGTCGATATCGGCGGTTATGTAGCCGTGGCGCTTGTAGGTTTCGCCTACGATGCGGAGGTGGGGCTGAATGGCTGGTGCAAAAAACACAGTGTAGTAAGGGTTCATCACCGCAACGGCGCGCCCGTGGCTTGTGATATCCACCAGTGAAAAACTAGTCAAATGCGCGCCGTTGGTCCCGCCTACCATGATAGCGTATCCGCCAATGTCGGTGGCCAGGCCAAGCGCCTCCCGGGCATCATCGTCAGACGGGTTTGCCATTGCTCTCTCCACGTTCTCTACTACCAGACCGATGCCGACCTCTGCGATCTCGCGAGCAAGGTCGAACTTCTCCTTTGATATGCCGTAGAACACCTCTAGGCAGTGGCCAATTCCGTCGAAGGCGCCGTCTACAGTCATGTTCTTCGGCATGCTCTTGGTCACGCCATAGTCGAACACAGCGCGGGCCGGCACAATCGCGTCGTCCACAATCAGTTTCTTCTGTCCGGCCACTGGATCAGTGATGTTGGAATACTTGGTAAGGTGAGCGCCAGAGCTTGCGGCGCTCTCCACAGCGATCATGGGCAACAGCTTCCTGCCGGTCTTGTGCAGGGCGGCGGTAACCAAGCCGGTGCCGAAATACGGCTCGATTTCCGGCTGATGTTGCCCCAGCGAAGCCAGAACGTTCGCCGCCTTAACTGCGTCGATGGTGCTTCCGCCGCCCACCGCAATGAGGCAGTCCGGCTTGAACTGCAGTATATACGTAGCAAGCCGATACACGTCCTCGCGGGGCGCATTGGGCGCTGCATCAGGGGCTATCCTGTCGCCCGCGAGCGCGACTTCATGCCTTTTCAGCGACGTCGCAACCGAATCGACCACAGGCTCGAACCACGCGCCGTGGTTGGCCACAACCAGGGCCGTCTTCCCGAATTCTGCGGCGTACTCGCCCACCTTATCGATGACTCCGATTCCGAACGCGTAGTCGTCGCCTTTGAAACCGCGAATCAGTTCCCGAGCTCTGTCTTTGAGCCCTCTGGAGCAACACGTCGTAGCCATGCGATATCGACCTCCATCTAGTGTGTCATCTTCCGGCCCCGGCTTTGTGGGAATCGCCAAGGCGTGTGGACCGCACTGGCTGTACCATAACGCGCCGCCTGCGGGCCTTATCTGCGTCTCCTATCCCATACATCGGCATTAACAATATTCGGCGGCATCTCGCCTCTTATGGCAGCGCACGCATTCTCTGCAGCCATGGTGGCCATCTTGGTTCTGGTCTCCACTGACGCGCTCGCAATATGGGGAACCATGACGACGTTGGCCAGTCTCTCGAGCCCCTGTTCAAACTGGGGTTCCCGCTCGAACACGTCCAGCCCTGCGCCTGCTATGACGCCGTCTTGCACCGCCTTGACCAGGGCCTTTTCGTCGACTACAGGCCCTCGCGACGTGTTAATCAGAATCGCAGTCCTCTTCATGAGCTCCAAATGGGCATGGCTGATCAGGTGATGGGTCGACTCCATGAGCGGCACATGCAGGCTGACGAAGTCGGATTCGCGCAGCAGATCGGGTAGGTCTCTGAACTCCGCGTAATATGCCTTCTCAAGCTCCTCGGGAGCGCGCTTTGTATCGTTGTACAGTATCTTCATGCCAAACCCAAGTGCGCGTTGGGCCATCGCCTGACCGATGCGACCGAAGCCGACAAGGCCGAGAGCCTTGCCATGTACATCGCTGCCCAAGAAGAGCATGGGGCCCCAGCCCTTGTACTTGCCTGCACGCATGAACCCGTCAGCTTCCACGACCCTGCGCGCACACGCCATCAAGAGCGCGAACGCTAAGTCTGCCGTAGTCTCCGTCAGAACGCCCGGAGTGTTGGTAACCAGTATGCCGCGCTCGGTAGCGGCGGCCACGTCGATGTTGTTGAAACCCACAGCGTAATTGGCGATGACCTTAAGGCGTGGCTCAGCATCCATGATCTCGGCATCAATTGTATCGGTAAGCAGAGATAGCAGCGCATCCTTGCCCCTGACTCCGGCGAGAAGCTCCTCGCGCGTGGCTGCTCTGTCATGGGGGTTGACCTCAACATCGTACTCCCCCGCCAAAAGATCCAGCCCCGCTTGAGGCAGGGCTCTTGTCACGTATATTCTCGGTCTCATCCACGCACCTCAGTTCTTGCCGCGATTCCCTCAGCATCTTGCGCTCTTAACGTTATGTATGTGGACATGCTCTCCCTTGGATATCGGCTGTGTGGCGATGCCTATGCACGAATCGTACCTCGTCACTTCCGCGCCGGCAGAGATATCTCTTAGGGCAATCTTGTGACCAAATGAGATCGGTTCCAGAGCCTGCACAGCAAGCACACTCCCGTCCTCCATGAGCATGCCTTCAACACACTCTCCGGCGCCGATGTCGTCTACCGCTACTCCGACATTGTCACGGCGCTCGTGAACTAAGAACCTCCTGCGCATTGCATGTCTCCCCTTCTCGCGCCCCACGCTAAGCAGCTCATAAAGATGGAAGAAGTCTATCGATGGCAAAGTCCCTCTGGCCCAGGCGCTCGGCCTTCGTCTTCCTGCCTGAAGCCACCTGCAGCATGTACTCGAAGATGCGCTGACCTACTTGGCTGGGCGTCTCCTTTCCATCGACAACTGTGCCTGCATTGATGTCTATGCAGTCCCGCATATCCCTGAATACCCTGGAGTTGCTGGCTACCTTGATAACCGGGGCTATCGGGCATCCCACGGGCGTACCCCTTCCGGTCGTGAAGGCCACGATCTGAGCTCCGCCCGCAACCATGCCGCTGACGGATCGGACATCATCTCCCGTAGTATCCATCACTGTAAGCCCGCTCGCCGTGACGGCCTCCGAATAGTCGATCACTGCCTGAATAGGGCGGGTTCCGCCCTTCCGGATACACCCCAGAGACTTCTCCTCCAAGGTCGTGAGCCCACCCGCCATGTTGCCGGGCGAAGGCTGGGCGCCCCGGATATCTTCGCCTGCATTGTGCGCTGTGGATTCCACTTGATCGACAATCCGGAGAAGGTCGTCTCTTCTGCCATCGCAGCACGCCCGCCGAGCCAGAAGATGCTCCGCGCCTATGAACTCCGGAGTCTCTGAAAGGATCGCCCTGCCTCCCACCCTGATTATCTCGTCCACCGCGGCCCCCACTGAAGGATTAGCCGATACCCCCGACATCGCGTCTGACCCCCCGCACTCGGTGCCCAAGATCAGCCTGCTGGCATCGACAGGAGTTCGCTCAGCCCTGGACGCCTCGATCATCAGATGTCGAAGCAACTTCCTTCCTTCGCGGATCGTTTTCAACACCCCGGGTGTACGCTGTATGACCACGACATCGACCGGCTTGCCCGACGCGGCAATCCCGTCGGCTACCTCCTCAGGAGTCACCTGCTCACAACCGAGCCCCACCACAAGCACGGCGGCGACATTAGGATTGGTCCCCATGCCTATCAGGGTGCGTTTGACGCGGAGGTAGTCAGGGCCAATGTGCCCGCATCCATGCTCATGGTAGAACCCCACCGCGCCGGGGATTCGGTCTGCGATCTTGATGGCGGTGTGGGCAGAGCAGACAACGGTGGGAAGCACCAGAACGTAATTGCGCACTCCCACAGCCCCGTCGGGGCGAACATACCCCATGAACTGCGGACAATCAGAGACTTCGCTCATCCACTCTCTCTCCTTATTAGGCATGCGGCAGGTCTACCCTCCCGATACCCGCGCGAATATCGACACCTGCGCCCCATTGGCGAGGCGGTCACCGGGCCTGACTGCCCTTCCATCAGCGATGATGAGAGCAGGCACGCGAGAGCCCAGCCCGACAGCTATCAGCAGATCGCTCACGGTTGCGCCATCTGCAAGCTCCATCCGATCAGACGGATGCACGGCCGCGTCTTTCAGCGTCCCATGTATCTTCACGGTCACTACCATTCGGAGTCACTTCCCTTCGAATAGCGGCTCCATCAGAGCATCGACGCCAAGTCGCGTGAGAGTGCGTGCAAGCGGCCTGCCGGAATCGTCCCAGCCCCGGGCGGTGTTGTACTGCTCCAGCAGCGCTGCAATATCCTCATCTGTGAAAGCATGCCCCTTCATCACGCCGCTGGGCAATGCTTCTTTGAACCTCTGCGGCACTCGGGCCTGATCCTGCGTCCATCCTTCCCGCAGGTTGAACAGGCGGATGAGGTTCCAGATGCGCTCCCCGACGAGAAGGAACTCCTCCTCGCTCAGGCTCAGCCCGGTGGCGGCGGCCAGCATAGATCGGTACGTGTCGTAGCTCACCCCTGACCTGCCGAATTCGCAGATCGTCAGCGAATACAGGGCAGCGAGCAGATTCTGTTCCCAGCTCACCAGCTCGCCCTTTCCCTCCAAATGCCATCCGTCCGCCATCTCGCCCTTGGGCCACGATCCCGAAGTCTCGTACCCGATGGGAAATCCCCTTTGGTGGCATCCGCCTCGATCGCCCGTGACGTACGCAAGGCCCATGCCGGCCGAACCCCTAGGGCCCCATGCGGGCGTCTCCAACCCCTGGATTGCGCAGGCGAAGTCGGGTGCGCCTTTGCCCAGTCTCTCCGCACCCTCTACCACTCCATCGGCCAAGAGTCCTCCCAAGCCCTCCCTGTGGGCGATCTGGTGGATCAATTTGAGAATGCTTCTGTGGTCGCCGAAAGACAGCTTCAGCCCGCCGGAGGAAGTCTCGTCGAGGAGCCCACGTTCGAAGGCCTCGATCGCAAAGCCCACAACCCCGCCGGTGCTGATTGTATCGAGCCCCAGTTTATCGCAGGTTTGGTTTATGAACGCCATGGCTTCTACACTGCTTACGGCGAGGTTGCCACCGATCAGGCCCACAGACTCGTATTCAACATTATCGCATATCGCCCCGGCATATGGCCCGCGCTTGATCATGCCCATCTTGCCGCAGTGTATGGGGCATCCTGCGCACGCCCAGTGCCTCATCCACACACGCGATTCATGAGCGGCGGCGTTCATCGACTCGGCCTGGGATGTAGAGCCGTCTTGGAAGTTCCTCACCGGCAAGAAGCCGAATTCATTGGAGAACGGAAGTAGGCTCACACTGCTATACTTGGCGAACTCCTGGGTGTCGCCGGATTCTGCAAGCTGCTTATGGGCCTGTGAGACTGCCTCGATAAAGGACTCTCGATGAGCGACCTCGATGCCCTTGTCGCCTCGCACAGCCACTGCCTTAAGGTTCTTTGACCCGAATACTGCCCCCAGCCCGCCGCGACCGGCCTGTCGGTGCGGCTCGAAGTCCACGAGGGCGAACTTGACGAGATTCTCGCCGGCCGGCCCAATACAGCATACCCTGAACGTCGCATCGCCGAGCTCTGCCTTCACAGAGTCACACGTCTCGTACGTATCAAGGCCCCACAGGTGAGCTGCGTCCCTGTACTCCACGTGGTCATCGGAGATGACCAGGTACACAGGGCTACAGGCTTTCCCGGTGACGACGATGGCGTCGTAGCCCGCGTACTTCACTTCCTGAATGAAGTGGCCGCCGAAGTAGGAATCATCGAACATGCCGTTGAGCGGCGCTTTCGACACCAGGCAACCCCGCATCGACGGAGCCAGGGTCCCAGTGAGAGGTCCGGAAACGAAAATGAGGGGGTTGGCAGGGTCAAGCGGGTCTGTGCCTGGGGGAAGCAGATCGTATAGAAGCTTGATCCCGAACCCCTTGCCGCCTATGAGGGCGGCCGGCATGGAATCCGGAAGGGCGCGCTCCCAATATGCTCCGCTGGTTAAGTCAATGAACAGGATCTTGCCCATGTAGCCCTTCATCACTGGCTTACCTCCTCCACGATCGCGAGAGCTCGCGTGGGGCAGGCGGCCACGCACTTGGGCGAACCGTTGCACAGATCGCATTTGCGGGCCTTCTTCTCCTGCATGACTATGACATCGTGAAGGCAGGCATCCGCACATCTGCCACATCCCACGCACTTCTCGGGCGCAATAGTAACCACCCCGTCGTCTCCTTTTGTGATCGCGCCCACAACGCATGCTCTGACACACAGTGGATTCTCACATTGTACGCAGACGATCGGCTCGGAGATGAGACCGCTTTTGCGTACCTCAATCCTCAGCAGACCATGTCGAGGGTTGAACGCCCCTGTTTTCTCAAAGCTGCACGCAAGCTGGCAAAGGCGGCACTCAGTGCAGAGCGACGCATCAACGTACAGTCGTCTCATACATGGCTCCTCCTCTAACTGCACCTCGTCAAGTCAAGTCCACCTCAACACCTATGCCGGAAGCGACAGCCTTCCTGTAGGCGTAAAGGGCCGTCGAGACGTCCTGTATCGACAGACCTACGCTCTTAAAGAGCGTAATATCATCCGCGCCCCTCGCCGGCCCCCGACCGGCAACGACCTCAGGGAGACTGTATCTGACGTGATGAGGCGGGATCTCTCCGTTCTTGATCGGCAGGATGATGTCGCCGGCCTCCTGCATGCAAGTGGCGATATCATCGCACACGACAATGGACTTCTTCACGGTATCGGAATCTACTTCGCGCGAGTCCGGGTGGTGGTTGCCGATAGCGTTCACGTGAGTGCCGGGCGCAAGCCAGGAGCCGGAGATCACCGGACTGGGTGAGCTCGTCGCCAGGGCTACAATATCCGAACCGCGGACTGCCTCTTCAGCGGACCTCACAAGAGTGACGGGCACGCCGGTCTTCTCTTCTACCTCGCGAGCGAAACGCGCACGACGATCCTGGGGTTCGAGGGAATATGCCTTGATGCTGTGTATCCCGCGCACTCTGCATATTGCGGTCGCAATCCCACCGGCCTGCGCTCCAGTCCCGACCATTCCAAGCGAACGCGCGTCCTGTCGTGCAAGATAACGTGTTGCCACTGCACAAACTGCGCCGGTCCTGATAGCTGTCAGGTACGCCGCATCCATAACACACACGGGTTCGCCCGTCTTGCAGTCAATGAGAACTAGAATGCCGAGCACATTGGGCATCGCGTACCTTGCCGGGTTATTGGGATATACAGTCACCATCTTCACACCTAGAGCGCCCATTTCGCTCAGGTACCCAGGCATCACCAAGAGTAAGCCATCGTGTTCCCCTACTTCCACCGCAGTGCGCACGGGAACTGCAGCTTGGCCTCGATCTAGATGAGCAAACGCTTGATCGACGACTTCGATGACTTCGTCGATCTTGAGCACGAGCTCAAGATCTCGCCTGCTGAGAATACGTGCCATCGCGACTCCCTCCGTATCGGCCCGCGGTGAGCCCGAGGTCCTCTTCGATCTCGGGCCCGCCTTGAGCCATGAGGTTGTAAGCTACCTTAGCAGACTCCAGCCTTCTTCAAGACAGCGGTAAGGCGCGCACGGTTCTCGCCTGAGAGCGGCAGCATTGGATAGCGCGGCGGGCCAACTGGCCGCCCCATGATATCCAGAGCAGTCTTGAGCACCTGCACGAACTGGCAACTGCCGTCAACAAACGAGCACACCGGCGATATGACGTCGAACTTCTCCCGTGCCTGAATCAGGTCGTGCTCCTCGAACACCAGCCTGAAGACTTCGCTCATCTGCGACACGATGATGTTACCTGATGATGCAATCACTCCGACAGCGCCGGCCGCCAGCGCGTCGAAGAAGATATTGTCTGCTCCGATGAATATCTCTATCTTGTCGCCTGCCAACGCCTTGATCTCGTGCACCCTACAGGCCTGCCCGCTGCTTTCCTTTATGTAGTCTACGTGCTCTATTTCAGCAAGCCGGGCAACGAGTTCGGGCTTGATATCTACCTTGCTCGTGCCGGGGTTATTGTAGACCATGATGGGCAGGTCGGTCGCCTTGGCCATGACTTCGAAATGCTTGCACACTTCGTCATCAGTGAGAGGGAAGTAGTACGGCGGAAGCGCCAGTATTCCATCGGCCCCTACGTCTTTGGCGATCTTGCAGTACTCGACGGTTTTCCATGTGGACGGAGCAGTTGCGCCCACGATCACGGGAACCCTGCCGGCAGCCTTGTTGATGATAACCTTCGCAGCCTTCCTAGCTTCCTCATCGCACAGCATCGGGAACTCGCTGGTGCTTCCGTTCGACACCAGTCCTGCTGCCCCGCTCTGGATTAGCCATTCTACATGCTCTTCGAGCTTAGCGTAGTCTACGGATTGGTCCGCTTCGCGAAATGGCGTGAGCGGAACTGGGAATACGCCTCTGAACTTTGCCACAGTACCAACACTCCTTGTACTAGAATAGCGATAACGAACTCAGCCTGATCAGCGCTGCCATACGTCACGGATAGAGCCGTCCGGTCCGAATTCCATACCCTCGAGTGGTCCTATCGAGACTATGCCCGGCAATTTCGCCACCTCGCCGAGAAGTGGTTCCGAGGCATAGAACTCGTCGAGCGCCATCGTGTTTTTGATCCTCACGATTCGCGCCCGCTCAGGGGGCACCATCCAACAGCATAGAAGCGCAGCCTTGATTGCATCGAGGTCAGTTGCCAGCGCGATAGGGACTTTCCCCCGCTCTGTCATGGCCGACGCAACCTCGTTGGTGTAGAACGCCCTAAAGTCGATTTTGTCAACGAGCCGTTTAGTAGTGAAATCTGCGATTCCGAGCCCTGAAGCGTTTCCTTCCGACTTGTCGGTCATATTCAGGACGACCACGCGGAAGATGTCCGGCTTGTCGGGTTCAGGTACCCGGCGAATGCGTATCCGTCCGATGACATTGGAGTCCATCCCTCCGCCGCTGATCTCCTTGCCCATCTCGTCTACGACGAGCACATCCGCGTCGACGGGCACAACAGGCGACAAGTCCTTGGCCAGCTCGAGCAGCTTCTCTTCCTCTGCCCGGATCTGTCCCACCGGTATGGCCTTCAGCTTAGCCACCTTGCCATAGCCGTTTTCGACGACCGCCATGCCGAAGAGGACAGGCGCCTTCTCCATGATCAGCTCCGCGACTTCGGGTATCGCCACGGCCAGATTCGGTGGTCCTACGCTGTGTATGGCGGAAGCGCCGGCCTCTTTTCCCAGGCCTATCGCGAGCATCTTCATCAGGCCGCTCTCGATCCTGCCGCGGAAATCCGTATGCTTCTTCACGCGGTTTACCGGAACGATCCCGTCGGATTCGAAAGCTATGCGATCTAGGTACACGGGCACGCCCATAGACGTCGTGCCAAGTTGCACTACTTCCATCGTAGCCCGAACCGGCGCCCCGACTGTCTCCGGGGTGATACCGTATCCAGCCAACACAGCGGCTTGCCCCGGTGCGGTGGCGCCCCCGTGGCTTCCCATGGCGGGCACTATGAACGGATCCGCTCCTAATTCGCGAAGGACTGCTACAGTCGTCTTGGTGATCAACTGAATGTCGGCCACCCCGCGACTTCCCACAGCCACAGCAATCCGGGCTCCGGGCTTCACTCGCAGCTTGCCTGTTTCTGCCAGGCCACGAATCTCCTGTTTGACCGTGCCTTCGACGTCGGCGACGGTCGGGCCCTCAAACCGCCTTACGATCCGGGCCACCTTGGGAAACTCCATTTCAGCAGATACGTGCACAGCAGGGATAATGAGTACCAACCCCTTTGCCTTACGCGAATCCTAGCAGCCTTGGCAACCACATAGTGAGCGCCGGAACGTACGTGATGAGGAACATGACCACGATTTCGGTGATCATGAACGGGAGCGTCCCTCGTGTCACTTCCTCCAACGTGAGGTTGGAGATAGGGCACGCCACGAACAGCACCTGCCCTAGGGGAGGTGTGATCAGGCCAATCACCATGTTCAGCACGAACACGATCCCGAAATGGAGTGGATGTATGCCCAGGCTGGTCGCTATCGGCGCCAGTATCGGGCCGAGGATCAGGATGGCCGGGCAGTTGTCCATGAACATGCCGACGAACAGAAGAAGCACGTTCACCATCAAGAGGAACATGTTCCGGTTGTAGTTGATGAAGAGGGCCCCTAGTTTGGGACCGACCTGCTCCATTGTGACTATCCAGCTGAACAGGTTGGACGTGCTGGCAAGAATCAGAACCACTCCGGTGGTTACTGCAGTGTTGCACAGCATCTTCGGCAAGTCTGACAGCTTGACTGACTTGTAGAAGAAGATCGTGAGTATGAACGCGTACACCACCGCCACACTGGCGGCCTCTGTTGGGGTGAAGATGCCTCCAAGGATGCCGCCGAGGATGATCACCGGCATGACAATCGCCGGAATGGCCTCGATGAATATCTTGAAGAACATCTGCGCGGTCAGGCGCTCCTTGCGCTTGGGATACTTCCTCTTCACTGACATGATGTAGACCACAGCCATCAGGGCAAGCCCAATGACGATGCCAGGGATCATCCCGGCCACGAAGAGGCCTCCGATCGACACTCCCACTGCAGACGCGTACACGACCATTGGAATACTCGGAGGGATAATGGGGCCAATGCATGCGGACGACGCTGTAACGCCCGCTGAGAACTCCGCGTCGTACCCCGCCTCGGTCATCATCTGGATCTCTATCGGCCCAAGGCAACTGCAGTCCGCGATGGCCGATCCGGTGATTCCTCCGAAGAGCATGCTCGCAAGCACGTTCGCCAGGCCCAGGCCCCCGCGGATCCACCCGACTACGCAGTCGGCGAACTTCATTATCCTCGCCGTGATGCCGCCTTTGCCCATCAGCTCACCGGAAAGGATGAAGAACGGTATCGCCATGAGCGGAAACGAGTCAATCCCAGTGAACAACTTCTGCGGAATAACTTGCAGCGGCATAGGTCCCATCGCTGCAAGGGCTGCCAACCCGGCCACACCGAGCGCCCACGCGATGGGCATTCCGAGGGCCATCGTCACCAGAGCTACAATGCCGAGCACTGCTGAGACCATTTCCTTCACCTACCTCTGGCTTCGTGTTACCCACCTATGTAGGCTATCGCTTCTACCTCGAACTCAAGTCCTCCAGCTAGTTTCACGACCTGTACGCCTGACCGTGCAGGATAATCCGATGGGAAGTACTCTCTATATACCTTGTTGAACTCAGGCATGTAGCCTAGATCGCTCGTAAAGACCATGACCTTAACCACATCATCGAGGCCCGCACCGGCCGACTTAAGTACCAGTCGGATATTCTCGAGCGTGGCCCGAGCCTTGTCCTCTATGCTGCCGCCCACGGGGTCCCCAGTATGAGGATCGGTAGGCATCTGCCCGCATATATAGACGAATCCACCTGCCCGCACTGCCAAAGACACTGGAGCCGACGGCTGCGCCAGCCCTTCACCGTTGATTACCTCGCGTTTCATATTGCATTGCCTCCTCTTGGTACGACGTTCTTGTTTGCTATGACTCTTGGCGCCTCGCCAGAAAGCACTCGAATAGCCTCCTGAATGGCCCCGAGATGCAGTTCTTTCAGGGACCCTTCGGAGTAGAAGGCAGCATGCGGCGTGAATATGACGTTATCCAGCTTCAGCAGAGGGTTGCCCGGCTCCGGCGGCTCAGGATCTGACGTATCGAGCGCCGCGCCTGCTATCCAGCCTTCCTTGAGCGCTCGATAGAGGGCAGCTTCGTCGATCAAACCGCCCCGCGCGGTGTTGACTATGAAGCTCGTGGGCTTCATCATTCTAAATTGGGCTTCGCCGAAGAGGTGCCTGTTCTCTGCAGTGAGCGGAGCATGGAGCGATATGATATCTGATGTAGCGACAAGCTCGTCGAAACTCACCGGCGAAGCCCCAAAATCCCTTATCTTCTCGTCTGCCACGAACGGATCGAACACCACGATCTCGGGGCCGAACGGGATCATCTTCTTGATAAACAGACGCGCGATGTTGCCAAAGGCCACGACTCCTACCCTGCACCCGGGCAGGCCTTCTATGGGCATGTGGCGCTGGAAGTCCCAGACGCCAGCCTTAACGTCCCTGTCAAACTGCATGATCTTCCTGAAAGCTGTCAGGGCGAGAGCGGCAGCATGGGTCGATACCTCATCTACGCAGTAGGTCGGGAGATTCACAACATAGATTCCAGCCTCGGTCGCGGCCGGTATGTCTATGTTATCGAGGCCGATGCCGTACCTTACGATCACTCGGCACTTCTGGAGCGACGCGATCACGCGTCGGGTGATCGGCGCCAAGTCCACCAAGATCGCATCGGCGTCTGCTGCCACCCGAATCACTTCGTCCTCGGTTCTGCAATCGGCCCTTTCGACCAGCGCGCCGACTTTGGCGGCTTCCTGAAGCTCGATATCTATCGAGTCGCTCTCAGAGTCGGTTATTACGATGCGAAACTGCGAGCGGGTCACAGTTCAAGTCTCCTTTCACAGCGGTGGTCCACCTAGAGGTTCGACACAATTCCGCTCTCCGATGGCTTCTGGAATAGATTCACCAGAGTGTGTATGACCATGAATGTACAGCCGACCGGAATCGCTGCGTACGCCCATGACATACTGATTCGGCTGGCCGGCGCTCTTTGAAATCCGGCCGCCTTTGCAAGAGAGAAGCCGTAGTACGCCGCATATACCAAGAACACGAGGGCCCCCAGGTTCATTGCGATCCCTACAAAGGTTTGGGCCTTCTTGGGGATGCGCTCCCTGATCAGAGTAAGGCCTATGTGTTCGCCGCGCTTTACCGCGATAGCCGACCCCAAGAAGCACATCCATATCATCAGGTATCTGGAGATCTCTTCGGGCCACGGGAGCGCGTTGTTCAGTATGAATCTCGCGACAACCTGCACAAACACTATGATGGTCATGGCGGACATCGCTATGATAGTTCCCCATACAGAAATGCGATTCACGATGTCGCTCAACTTCTCGAGAAACGTCAGTATGACAGGGCCGCGTACCACTTTTGCATCAGGCGATGCGGATGCCACTGGCGCATCCCCCCCTCAGGTATACTCATTGCCCAGGCGATCCGGTACCTTCTCGGTGGGGCGCCGGGGCCGAGCCCCGGCGCCGCCCTCCGTGGTATGTATCGATTCGCCTACTTGATCTCTGCAGCGTACTCCTTGTCAGCAGCGGCTACTGCGTTCATCAGCTTATCCACCCAGGCGTTGCCGATCTTGCCGGCTACGAAAGACTTGACCGGCCCCTGCGTAGCAGCTTTGAACTCCGCCAATTCTGCGGTGGTGGGTGAGTAGATCTGCATCCCCTTCTTCGACAGATCCTCAAGATCAATGGCGTTTCCGTACTCGAGCATGCCCCTGTAGGCCAGAGCGGCGGTCTTGGCGGAATCGGCCACGATCAGTTTCAGATCTTGCGGCAGCGACTGGTAGAACTTCTCGTTGATCGTTACAGGGTTGACGCCGAACACGTGTCCGTCGAGTGTCAGATACTTCTGCACCTCATAGAGCTTGGACACCTGGATCATGGAGGTCGGGTTCTCTTCTCCATCCACCACGCCCTGCTGCAGGGCGGTGTACAGCTCACCCCAGGCGATCGGAGTCGGGCTGGCGCCCAGCGACTGCACGATCTTCATCTCTGCTGGATCCTCACGCGTCCTTATCTTGAGTCCCTTCATGTCCTTAGGAGACCTGATAGGGCGCACGTTGTTCGTAAAGTGCCTAAACCCGATGTGGCTGTATGACAGGAACCGCATTCCAGCCTTCTTGATCACGAGGTCTGAAAGCTCACGGCCAAACTGCCCGTCGAGCACTTTGTAGGCAACCTCAGGGCCTGAGAACAGATACGGGATGCTGAGAACCATCATCTCCGGCACCCAACCGCTGATAGGCGCAGAGCTGCACCAGGTCATCTGGGTAGTTCCCATGATGACGCTCTCGTACATCTCTCTTTCCGAACCCAGCTGGCAGTTGGGGTAGATCTCCACCTTTATGCGCCCATCCGAGCGGGCCTCTACAAGCCTTTTGAAGGTGATGGCGCCGTTTTCGGCGGTTCCATACGAGCCATCAGCTGCATCCCCGTGGGATAGCTTGATGACGATCGTCTTGGGTGCCGCAATGGCTCCAACGGCAATCGATAGCAGGAGCACTCCCACGAAACATCCGATGAGCAATCTCTTCAACGTTACTGGCACTCCCCTCTGGTATTGTCGTTTGATGTTGCGAGTCTGGCCTATCCTCTGGCTTGTCCCTTCCCCGTTTCTCACTCCGGCCGAAGCTCTACCCCATCGCCACCTCCTAACGCGACACTCCGCCTCACTATTTGATTCGGCCGTCTATCGCATCTCGAGGCCACACGTTACATTGATGGACTGGCCGGTCATACCTGCTGAATAGTCCGACGCCATGAAGACTGCGACATTTGCCACGTCCTCGGGCAGCACAAGCCTTCCCATCGGAGTCCTCCTGATGATATCGGCCTCAATCTGCTCAACGCTCATGCCCCGAAGCTCAACTTCCTCCGCCCACTCGCCTCTGAGCATGCCCGTGTCCACTTTCCCAGGGCATATGGCGTTGACCCTGATCCCATAGGGCGCCAGCTCGGAGGCGAAGTTGCGCGTAAGTAGAAGGACTGCCGCCTTTGTGGCGCCATAGTGTCCCTGATACTCCACAGGGACCTTGGCGGCCCGCGACGCGATGTTGATGATGTTGCCGCTGCGCTGACGTATCATGACCGGCGCCACCGCTTTCGAGCACAGGAACACGCCTTTGGTGTTCACACGGTAGTTGCGGTCGAAATCCTCTTCATCGATCTCCCATATGCGACCGATGCTAGATACCCCAGAGTTGTTCACAAAGATGTCGATCCTGCCGAACTCGTCGACTACGGCGCTGACAAGGTTGTTCACATCTGCGCTCTTGGTAACGTCAGTTCCTACCCAAGTCAGTTTCCTCCCGGTATCACTCGCCAGGCGGGTGGTCTCAAGCGCCGTTTCGCGGTTGAGATTGGCAATCACCACATCCGCGCCATGCCTGGCCAGAGCGAGGGTTATCGCTCGGCCAATGCCCTTGTCGCCGCCGGTTACCACCGCGACTTTGCCATCGAGTCTCACTAGAGCACCTCCCTTCCCGCAACTCAGATCCGCTTGTACCCGTGGATGGTTCTGTAGTAGTAGGCAAGGCCGACTGGGATGTCGGTCCAATCCACCTTGAAGTTGAGCACTGCTGGAATCCCGCGGCCATTCGCGTCAAGCGCGCGCTGCAGGGCCGGGGAGATCATCTCAGGGTCTGACACGTTCTCGCCATAGCACCCACTGGCCTCAGCTATCTGTGCATAGTCGGGCTCGACATCAAAGGAGGTACATATGTACCTGTCGCCCAGCTCTTTCTGGTGCAGCCTCACCCATCCTAGATAGGAGTTGTTTAGTACCACGTATGTTACAGGAGCTCTGTTCTGTACGGCGGTTGGGAGTTCTCTCATGTACATCTGGAATGCGCCGTCACCCGTGACACATACTACCTTCCGGTGCGGTCGAGCAAGCTTGGCGCCTATGGCCCCTGCGACTCCGGCGCCCATGCAGGTCTGATTACCAGGCGGAACACAACATCCTGCGTCAAGTACTCTGTAATAGGGATAGTTGTACGACCACACATCCTGGGATCCGTTCTCATTCACTAGCACTGTATCGTGACCGAACACGTCATTGAGCTCTTTCACCACGCGCTTGCTGGCTATGGGCACAGCGGGGGTTGCGCACTCCTCTCCGACTTCCCTTTCGTAAACCGCTTTGGCTCGCGCAATAGAGTCGGCACGCTCCTTCCAGCGCAATTCGGAGCCTGGGATCGCGCTCAGCCCCTGGATTATGTCTGCAAGCACAGTCTTGGCATCACCGACTACGGGAACATCCGATATCCAGTTCCGCTGCATTTCGAATGGATCAATGTCTATGTGGATCAATTTGGCCCCTTCGGGGAACATCTTCCAATCTCCCGTTTCGAATTGCTCATTTCGCGTCCCTACGGTTATGAGCAGATCCGACTGGAGGTAGATCTCGCGTCCCAGGTTCGTGCAGTACACTCCCGTGAGGCCGAGAGCCAGGGGGTTCTCCTCGGAGATGATTCCACGTCCCGATGCGCTGGTCATCACCGGAATGTGATACACGTCTGCCAATGAACTGACCTCTTCATATGCCTGCGAAAGGATTGTGCCGCCACCGCAAACAAGAAGAGGTCGCTCAGATTCGGCTATGACTTTGACTGCGTCCTGAATGTCGCCAGGTGATCCGTTGCAGCGAATTGGGTACTTGGCAGGTATGTAATCGGGCATGTCGACGACCTTCAGGGAGATATCGAAGGGGATCTCTATGTACACCGGTCCAGGCTTGCCGTTCATGCTTACTGAGAATGCGCGCCGCATCGCCCACGGGACCCGCCTCGGATCATTCACTCTTACCGCCCATTTCGTAACGGGCTTCGCCATGGATAGCTGATCCGCTTCTTGGAATCCCGGTAACCCTTCTAGCTCAGTCGAAACGCAGGTGGAGAGCACGATGAGCGGAGTGCAGGTAGCGTAAGCCTCCAAAAGCCCCGACATCAGATTGGTCATCCCGGGGCCAGGGCCCCCGTAGCACACGCCATGTTTGCCGGATGCGCGCGAGTAGCCCATGGCCATGAACACACCGCTGCTCTGCTCGCGCGAGTGCACTGCGCGTACAGTCTTGGAATCGTAGAGAGCATTGTACAGGATCTTCGCAGTCCCAGGCATCCCAAAGACGTATTCTACGCCCTCGGCCTCCAGAGCCGCGACAACGGCCTGCCAGGAATCCTTCGTCGCCATCTCTGCGCCTACCTCCTTATTACAATTTTCCCTGTATATTCTGAGTATACATTAAGTTGTACACTTGGACCCTCAGTATCCCGGCTTAGCTAGAACTCTCCATCTATCGCCCTCAGAACTGCGTCCCTCGCGTTTGTTACGTGTTTTAGGGCGAGACTCTCAGCAGTTGTTCGATCGCCCGCGCGGACGGCCCTGATCAGCTCGATATGCTCTTGCCAGCTGTTTTTCATCTGCCCAGGGTACCTAAGTGAAATCGTCCTTATGAGGCGGCTCTTGTCCAGCAGCAGACCTGCAAGCTCCTTCAGCCATCTGTTGCCTGAAGCCTCCAGAATCATACCGTGAAACGCCCGGTCAATCTCGGCCATTTCGTACGCGTCGCCGTCGTCGGCGTCGCTTAGCAAGCTCTCAAACAGGGATTCGAACTCATCCAGCCCATCACTGGGCATACGGTCGAATGCCAGCCTTACGGCCATACAGTCGAGCACTTCTCGGAACTCAAAAACGTCTCTGATATCCCTGATTGAGATGTTGGCTACAAATGCCCCCCTGCGAGGGAGGGTTTCTACAAGCCCCTCGCTCACCAGCTGATTCAGCGCCTCCCGCACGGGGGTCCGACTGAGGCCCGCCTTTTCGCAAATGAGGCTCTCTGGTATCGGTTCGCCGGGTTTGAGTTCACCACTGAGTATCATCTTCTTGATCTCCGCGTACGCGACATCCCTGAGCGAGCTCTTCCTCGAACCGGCCAACATGAATCACACTCTCTGTGCTAAACTTCGTACTTGTTCGATGTGTTGTATACGACATGTATACATGAATTCCTTCTTCCGTGACGTCAATCCGAGCATCAATATGAAGATACTCGCACCAAGGTCTTGGCCCAGCACGTCACCGGCGCGCTCGTGCACACCGTGCGCGCCGGTGCGCGATCATTGCCTACTTTGGTCGAACACGGTAGAATCGGAGTGTGCTATAGGGCCATTTTGCTGGGAGGTTCGGTGATGAGAACTCGGGAGTCGAATTCCAGAGCTGGTATCCTGCCTTTCTCGCTGCTGCTATGTGCCTTCTTCTTTTCGTTCTTCTATCGGGTCTCAGCCGCGGTTGTTCTCCCGCAGCTCTCTCTGGAGTGGGGCATGAGCGCCACGCTCACCGGACTCATATCCAGTCTGTACTTCTACTCGTACGCCCTGATGCAGCCACTCAGCGGAGTGCTCAACGACAGGCATGGACCGCTTTTCATCGGGTCCATCGGCCTGGTAGTGACTGCCGGCGGAGCTGTGTGCTTCGCATTTGCGCAGGTTCCGGCGACGGTAGCTGCGGGAAGGCTGCTTACAGGATTGGGCCTGTCCTCTTTTCTCTCCGGTGCCGTTGCCTTTCAGAATGCTTCGTTCCCCCCAGAGAAATATGCTTTCTACTCCGGGCTTACCTTCCTTATAGGAAATCTGGGTGCGGTCGTGTCTGTGGGGCCCCTTGGCGCAGCGCTCGACAGATGGGGGCGTGCATCAGTCTTCTCCGTGCTCTGCGTGATGACTCTGGGACTTGCAGTCGCCATGTTCTCACTGCGGCGGCGGGATGCTGTTGTCATCGCGGACGGAGCCACGCCGGGGGATCGCGGCCTTTCGGCGGACGGTGTTACTCAGAATATGACCCCAAGCCCAAACCTTGCGGCTCAGCTCAAGTCGGCTCTTCAAACAGTGTCACAGTCAAGGCCTTTGCGAAGTCTCATACTCGCTTGGTTCGTGTCGTTCGGAGCACTCATGTCGGCCCAGGGGCTTTGGGGGGTGGAGTGGTGCAAGGCGGCCTACGGTGCAGGAGATGGAACTGCGCGCGGCTGGAGTTCCATGTTCAGCTTCGGCGTCATGGCTGGAAACGTGCTGGGCTCGCGCATGGCGGCGAATGTTGACGCGCGCCGCGCCGCGATTTCGTACTCGAGCCTCGCGTGCGCCGGCGCATGGGCCATGCTATGGGTGGGGATTGGGCTGGGCTGGCCATTGACCGTCACCGCAGCCCTCGCACTGCTCATAGGCGCCGCGGCAGGATTTTCCTTCACCCACATGACTGCGGCCGTGAGCAACCTTGCGCCGCTCGGGCGCCGCGGTTCCATCTTCGGAGTGGTGAACGCCTTTCCGTCACTCGGTGCCATCGCCATGCAATGGGCAACAGGCAGCATCCTGTCGGCGCATCACGCGACAGAGCCCGGGGCTATCCCCTCAGCAAGCTTCTACTCCAAATCCGATTTCCAAGTCGCATTTGCTTTCGTCGTCGCGATGGCAATCATCAGCCAGCTGGCGCTGATCGGCCTTACGGGCTTCGAGCGCGAAGCGAGGGCTGCATCGGGAGAGGTCTGTGAGAAATCAGCTTGAGATAGCAAACATCGGCGAAGCCGACTCATAGAGTGCTCGTTGATGACGCAAACAACATTACCGTTTCTCAGCAGGTCGGCGTACAGACCGCGCCATTTTGTGCTATGCGTTACCCACATCGATTTCGGCGGGATTACGTGACGTATACCCGCAGGGGGTATACGTGCAAAATTCCTCCTCTTGGAGGCGTTGGACGGAGATTTTCTGCACTCACACGGAAGATAATTTCCGCGCGGGTCCGCCTTGCTTACTTTTTCCCCCAGATTTGCGCCTATGACCGGGCTTCGGCCGCTGGCGGGGCGCCGGCTTGTTCCTTTATATGTCAATGTAGTCTGTTATAGTATGTATAAGGCTATATTTGTAAGTTAGGCAGCACCGCAGCTGCCGTTTTATGGCACATAGACGCCGCAAAACCAGCACGGCGGAGATTTTCTGCACTCACACGGCAGGAATTTTCCGCGTGAAGCCCCGGAGACTGCAA
>ERZ795031.1322-NODE-1322-length-26093-cov-15.127621_pt1 | contig 26093 bp, 32 predicted proteins | sample MGYA00375123_ERZ795031 | MGnify/ENA primary metagenome ERZ795031 (study PRJEB30166, sample SAMN05720159) | activated sludge metagenome | isolation source: anaerobic digester from wastewater treatment plant | place: USA | collected 2015-04-21 ...
TTGGATAATTCTACATTTGACATTAAAATAAAAATATTATAAAATACTAAAGAGTAAATTATACAATCGCATGCTTAAGCATGAGGAAAGTCCGAGCTCCATAGAGCAGGGCGCCGGGTAATACCCGGTGAGGGCGACTTCAAGGATAGTGCAACAGAAAGAAACCGCCCGCATTATTGCGCGGCAAGGATGGAAAGGTGAGGTAAGGGCTCACCAGCAGTCAGGCGACTGACTGGCTATGTAAACCCCGCCCGGAGCAAGACCAAAAAAGGACCCTGGAGTGGCTGCTCGTCACGGTCCAAATGGTAGGTCGCTTGAGTCTGCCGGCAACAGCAGACCTAGATAGATGATTGTTTAATACAGAACTCGGCTTATATATTTACTCACAATAAGGTATGGGGACACACCTCTTCCGCAGGGATAGCCTTCGCGGGTCAGAGGAATGTCCCCGAATTTGTATGGGGACACATCTTGAAAGAATATCCTCTTTGGGATAGCCTTCAAGGATAGAGGCATGTCCCTATTTTAATTTAATCTGCCATGATAAAAGCTCAGTTTCATTCCCCAAATTATCAGCTCCCTATAGCCGCATATTTTTCTGATTTATGGGCCCAGGTCACCTTTTTTGTAACAAAACTGTAAAGCTTGAATAAAATAAGTACAGGCTGAATAAAAAGGGATGATGATTATGTTTTGCTTTTGCAGAATATTGCCATGGTTTTTACTAGGCGTTGGTTTTGGTAAATGCAGCGAAAGACGGGATGTCTTAGGAGCAAGGGGAAGATGCAACTCATGCTGCAGACGTAGGTGCTAAGAAGAGGGATATGCGTGTTCCTTACAAAAAACCTGAAACAACAAATGTTTCAGGTTTAATTTTTTGTAATACGGCATGAAGCATGTGGTTAAAACTTGCCAGGTCTTATGCCTGAGATGTATATTCAAACATTACTTCTTCAGCTTTAATTAATTTTCTTGCAGTTAATGCAGTTGAAAACAATACTATGAAAGCCGCAACCATCCATATAACAGGTATGGACATAAACCTGATTAAAATGCTGTACAATAATGAACCGGAAAGACCGCCAATCTGCAATGTAAATGATTTTACAGACAGAACAGAAGCCCTTATTTCATTGGGCGTTTCGTGGTTAAGTATTACACCTTCAGGTATGTTAGCCATGCCGAACACCAGATAAATTGAAGCATAAAAGGCTATAAACACAGGAATATTTGTCTGAAGTGCCGTAAGTATCAATAAAAATGCAATAGCTGCCCTCATGAGCAGGTACATTTTTCTTAGATTGAATTTAGATTTTTTTATAGTTTTATTTGAAAGGATACTTCCTAAAACTGCTGCTCCCAAATACAAAAAGGCCATAAGTCCCAAGAGCCTGGTAGAGCTCTCATCGGGCAGGAATGTTATAAAGTGAGGCTGCCAGTAGGTTTCTAAGGCGCTAAGAAAAAAACCCGTTGAAAAAACAGAAAGAAAAATACATAGTATAGTTACATTTTTAAAGACAAAATTAGAACTATTTTTGATATGCTGCTTGATTGAAACAAGTTCCTTATTGTCGTGTCGGACATTTTCGGAAATAAAAAGAACAGATAATACTATTACGAGGGCTGTTAAAATTATTCTAATAATTATATTTAAATCATAAATTCCTATGGCAGGAAAAAGTTCAAGGGATATCTCAGGGAAGAATCCTCCGGACAATGCACCGGCTGACAGCCCCAATGCTTCTAAAACGGATAGTCTTGTTGTTATATTATGCAATTTGTCTTTGCCGTAATTATCAATGTAATAATCTATAAACAATGCATCAAATGATCCGGAACCAAGAGCTCTCCCAAAACCGTAAAGCGTCATTACAACACATAAAACTATAAAACCCCTGCTTGTTAATAACAGGGAAAAGCTTAAGGTGAAAGAAACAAGCGATAAAAGATATGTCTTTTTACGGCCGAAAACATCTGCCATTATACCGGAAGGAAGTTCAAGCAGGATAACCGACAGGGCATAAATACCTAATATAATTGACAAGTTGCTTAATGAAGCTCCTTTTTCAATTAAAGCCAGGCTGAGTACCGGGGTTAATAATCCGGTCAAATATGAATTCAGAAACATTATTAATGAGTATATTTGAAGCTTCATATTACCTCCAGAGGTAAATAATGCAACGGTAGAATAATTATAATCGAAAAGAGTATTTCAGTCAAGGAATAAAAAAGACGCATTTTCATGCGTCTAAGACAATTTATAAGAATGAAAACTATCTGTGAAGTATCGGTGAAAGCTTCTTATAAATTAATATTACCATAGCTGATGTCACCATACCTTTAAATATATTGAAAGGAACAACTGCATACATAATAAATGTTTTTAAATCTGTTATTGCCGGATTTAATACTTTTGCCATATCTATAAATGCTTGGATTGGTGCACCATAAATTTTAGAATATACAGGAAGCAATAAGAAATAATTCAAAAATGCTCCCATAACTGCTAAGGATATTGTTCCAACCAGCATTCCCGTTATAGCTGATTTAAATGTTTTAAATTTTTTGTAAATGAATCCTGCCGGAACAATGAATGACAATCCTACCAAAAGGTTTCCAAATTCTCCGATTCCACCTGTATCAGTTCCGTTGAGCACAAAGTTTAAAAGAATCTTTACCAGTTCAATCATAGCTCCGGCTAAAGGCCCTAAGGCAAATGCACCTATTAATACCGGTACCTCGCTGAAGTCCAGCTTATAAAAACTTGGTGCAAACCATAGCGGGAAATCGAGTAACATTAATAAAGTTGCTACTGCTCCCAATACTCCCACCTTCGCTACTATCTTTGCACTGCTTCTTTGTTTCAATGTTACATCACTTTTCATTATATTCCTCCTTGTGCTAAGCACTATTCTAAGATTATCAGAGGCATATAAAAACCTCTGAAATCTTCAGAGGCGTCGAAAGAATTTGCTCACAATTTTGCAAGTAATCTCTTCTACCATCCAGACTCTACTGTCGGTATTGGAATTTCACCAATTCGGCCTTTCGGTTCGCGGACTTTACCGCCGGTTGGGAATTTAACCCTGCCCTGAAGATATTTACATTTTCTATTATATCACGAACCTGGAATTTGTAAACACCTTTTTATTAAATATTTGATAATAATTTGACGAAATGCTCTTTATGACCTAACCAATTTCTTTGACCACCATCCCTTTGTTACAAAAGAATGTCCCCAATTAGTGGCATAAATTTATAAAAGGATAATATTATAGATTAAGAGGACAAGGCAGGGGGTACAAATGGAGAATTTTTTGGAATATTTAAACTTAAAGATTAGAAATGCCGTTTCCGATGTTTTTGCCGATATGGATGAAGCAATTGAAATAAGGCTTAGAATCAACAGTCCGGTACTTGTTAAAACTATAAAAAAAGACCAGTTTCTAGATGGGAATTTTATTGTAAACAAAAAGGATATTGACGAAATCCTGGGGAATTTAACCGGGAATTCAATACATGCATATGAAAACGAAATAAAAAAAGGCTTTATTACTGTAGAAGGGGGACACAGAGTCGGTATAAGCGGAGATTTAGTTTATGACAAAGACGGAATAAAGGGATTCAAAAACATAACATCTCTTAACATGAGAATAGCCAGAGAATTTCCCGGATGCTCAAAAAAAGTCTTAAATCAGCTAATAAGTCCCGATAAAAACATTTACAACACCTTGATTATAGGGCCGCCCCTTTCAGGCAAGACAACGCTTATAAGGGATGTGGCAAGGAATCTGAGCAACGGATTTAAAACTCCGTATTTTGAGGGATGCGACCTGACTTTAATTGATGAAAGAGGAGAAATAAGCGCTGTTTATAACGGGGTTCCCCAAATGGATACAGGCAGAAGGACCGATGTATTATCCTACTGTAAAAAAAGCGACGGTTTTTTCATGAGCATAAGAGCTCTTTCTCCAAGAGTTATAATTTCAGATGAATTAGGGTCTGTTGAGGATTTTGAAATCATTCAGTATGCGTTGAAGAGCGGGGTGAAAATTATAGCAACAGCACATGGAGCCGGTTTGGATGATGTAAAAAGAAACATATATTTAAAAGATATTCTTGAAAATAATTTCTTTGAAAGAGCATTCATTCTGAACAAATATCCTTTAAAGGTTAATGAAGTGTTTGATTTTCAAAAGAACAGGGTGATTTACAATGATATGGATTAAAGCAGGACTTTTTGCAGGAACAGTAGTTACTATAAGGTATATATTCAGTTTAATAAACAATGAAGGTGACGAAAAAATAAAAAAAATGAAGGAAATATTAAATTTCACGGAATATCTGAGAGTCTACTCCTGCTGCATGAAAATGTCCATTGAAGAAATTTATGAAAAATATAATTTCAAATGCCTGGATACAAAATTGGTCATTAAATCAATGATTGACTTTTTGGAAGATAAAAAAAGCTCTAAAGAGCTAATGGTTTACATAAATAAAATTATGTCAACTCCTTTTGACTTTAATTCGCATTTTACAGAAATAATTGATTACTATGGCTATACATATTCGGATGTATTGGACAGAAAGCTTAAACTTACCATTGAAGGAATGGAAGGATCTTTAAAAGAATTTTCTACCAAACACAATGAGAAAAAAGCTTTAAATAACAAAGTATCATTTCTTGCGGGCTGCCTGGCAGCTATCATAATGTCATAGGAGGACTCATATGGATATAGATATAATTTTCAAGGTGGGGGCTATAGGAATAGTAGTTGCAGTATTCAGTCAAATTTTAACAAAGACGGGAAGGGATGAACAAGCCATGCTTGTGACATTAGCCGGTGTAATTGTTGTGATGGCTTTGATTGTCAGTTTGATGAATGATTTGTTCACGGAGGTAAAATCTGTATTCAACTTATATTGATGAGGAAAAAAATATGCTGCTGGTGAAAATTATTTTTATGGCTGTAATTACTTTAATTACGGGAATAACCTTATCCAAATTCAATTCTGAATTCAAAGTATATATAACAGTTGTTTTCGGTATTGTTGTAATCTTCCTGCTTTTTAGCGAGCTTAGAGTATATGTGGAAGAAATAGTGGATTTATTTGTAAGATATGATATAAAGACTGAATATTTCGGCACTATTCTAAAAATTGTAGGCATTGCATACATTTGTGATTTCATATCCCTCTTATGCAAGGACCTGAATTATGAATCTGTGGGTAAAAAGGTTGAAATTGCCGGTAAGCTTATAATACTGATATATTCCTTTGATATTATAAAAGTATTCCTGGACCAAATTTTGGTCTTGGTTAACGGGTGATGAAATGAAAAAAATAACATTGTTAATAATTGTGATAACCCTGGTATCTACTCTAAAATGTTATGCCTCAACAATTGACCGGGCAATGGATGAGATGCCTACAGGCGATATTGAAGATTATATAAACGAAAAAAGCGCATATTTCAGAGAAAACAACATAAGGATACGGGACCTGCTAAAAAATGCATTTACAGGGAATTTGGACCTTAGCATAAGGGATTATGCCTATTACCAGCTGGAGAACGAGCAGGGTTATTTCAGGGATATTTTAAAAACCGCCGTAAATGTGTTTACCATTTGTATCGTTCTTACAATAATCGGTTATTTTACAGACGAAAACACAAGTAAAAGTGTTTCGGACATGGTTGTACTCTTTTCTGTAATTATTATTTTTACGATTATTCTCAAGGATGTACTGAGTATTAAAAGTATGCTGAAAAGTGATTTTACCGACTTTAAAATTATAACTGAAGAGATTAATGCAATATTTCTGGCGGCCATGCTCACATTCGGCAAATTGAGCCTGCTGCAGTTCTTTCAGACATCCCTGAACTACACGATAGGCATCACCACACAGTTTGTCTACAGGTTTACAGACATTATGACTGTAATAATGATAGCCGTAATTTTGATAAACAACATGAACAAGCTTATTAACGCCAAGCTTTTGTACAAGGCTTTGAAAAAGGGAACCCTTTTAATTTTATCCGGCTTTATGATTATTGTAGTCATAAATTTTTCTGTACAAGGATATATATTATATAAAACAGATAATATTTTTATAAGCTCCATAAAGGCAATGTCGCCTTCATCACTGCCTCTTGTGGGAAATGCGGTAACATCATTCTTCGGGGTATTTTTAAAAAGCCTCTTGATGATAAAAGATGTACTGGGGATTGTAGTAATAATTTTTGTCCTGTCATCATTCGGGGGATCCATAATAAAAATCAGCATTGCACTGATGGCATACAAGGCGCTGGGGGTAATTACCGAGCCTTTTAATGAAGATATATCAAAGTTCATATATGAAATGGCAGATATGTTCTATATTTATCTGATATGTCTTGTAACCCCGATAATAATCGTCACGGTTTACTACTCCATAATAATAAATTATATGAATAACATACTGGGATAATTATGAAAACAACAATTATAAACACATTGGTACTAATACTGATATTCAATTTAATAATGATAATATTCCCTGAAGGCAAAACACAGAAATTTTGCAGAATATCCATTAAACTTTTAATCATTATTTTCGTTATTGATAATATATTTCTTAATGGGAGCATGAATTTAAAGCTGCTTGAAACGGCACAAGCTCCTGCATATGAGCGGGAAGTGAGCGTAAACAGCATTTCTCCCGAAATTATTGATACGATCAACAGGGAAAATTTCCAGGGAGAAGAAGTGGTTTCAAATATCAGCCTTAGCTTTACAAAAGACATGGAAATGTCAGCAATAGTGTATGTAAAAAGGATGCTTGGAAATGATGAGACGGATAAACTTAAAAGTAACATAGCTGAAATTTTTCAACTTAATTCAGATAACATAGATATAGGGAGGAGCTTATGAATAACTTTTTAAAAATGCTGAAAGAAAACAAAAAATTAAGCTATGCAGTCAATGTTTTCATATTGCTGGTGATAATATCCTTAATATTGAAACTTGATTTTTCTAAAGATTCACAAGATTCTATGTCTTATCAGGAAAGTAAAGTGAAAACAGAAAGCTATGTATATGCTTTAGAAGAAAGAATGGAGGAAGTACTTGGGAAAATAGACGGTATTAATAGTGTTGACGTAATGATTTACACTAAAAGAACACCTGAACTGCAGCCGGTTTATGACGAAAACAGCAGTTATGAAACAAATAACGAAACCGTGAGCGACGGTACAAAAAGAGAGGTGAACAGGGAGACAAAACAAAACAAAGTAATATTGGGAGGGGATAATTCAGTTGTTGAGCGGTATTACCAATACCCTGAAATATCCGGAGTGCTTGCAGTGGTGAAATACAGCGGAAATAAAGATATTTACGGTATTCTTATGAATTCTGTAAAAACTTTATTGGATATCAAATTAAATGATATAGAAATAATAGTGATTAACTAAGGGGGTTATTATGATAATGAGAAAAGAAACATTGGTATTTTTAGCATCTCTGGCAATAATATTTATTATCGGCTATATAAATATGAGCTTGACGCCGGATAATGCATTTGATGACCTTGAAACAGGCCAGCTGGCGGAGGAAGACATTGCAGAAATTATTGAAGGCGGTGTAAATGAAGTTGATTTCGCTGAAATATTGCCGGAGGAAACAGACTTTGAAATCCTAGGCGATATTACCGATTTGGAGCTTTCAGAGGAAGCTTCCTCCGAAGGCGTACTTGGAGTTTTAAATGCAAATTTTGCCAACTTCAAGCTGAACAAGGAAAAGGGCAACATGGATATATTGGACTATCTGGAAGGGAGCTTAAGCTCAGCCTTGATATCCGACAGCACCAAGGACCAGTTTGAACAGCTGTTACTTAAAAAGAACTCATTTATTGAAGCAGAGCAGGGAATTGAACTCATGCTTCAATCAAAAGGTTACAATGAATCAATTGCCATTGTAGATGAAAGTATGGTAAAAGTTGTAACTAATGATACGATTGAACAGGCAGATGCAACAATAATTCTTGATGTGGTGGTATCAGAGACAAATTATACACCTTCTCAAATAAAAATTGTGAAATTTGACAATATTGATTTGTAAAAAATTTCAACTTCTGCTATAATTATTTTAGGAGGTGATATTATGGATAATGAAAAATTTGAATTAGGCCAGGTGAAAATATCCGATGATGTTGTAATAATCATCGCAGGCATTGCAGCAAGCCAGGTTAAAGGCGTCAATACTGCTCGCACAGGTGTGACCGACGGTATTACCAACCTATTCTCGAAAAACAATTATGCAAAAGGTATAAAGGTTGAAGTGACTGAAGAAACAGTGGTAGTTGATATTTTTATCAATGTTGAATACGGTTATAGAATAAACGAGGTTGCAAAGGAAGTTCAACTAGCCATAAAGAAAGAAATTGAAACAATGACAGACCTGCAAGTAGCAGCCGTAAATGTCCATGTACTTAATATAGTTGACAAGGAAAAGGATAAAGACAAAATAAAAGATAAAGAACCTGTTGATATAGCCTTAGAGTAAAATGAATACATATGTGGAAGGGGACACAGTACGGGGACATTCCTTCATGGCCTTGCTTTAAATGCTTACTAACCATGAAGGTGTGTCCCCCTTCCTGCAGTGTCCCTCTCTGACGCTTTACCCATCAGCAGTCACAGTGCCGGAGAAAAAAATGAAACGTAAAGAAACAAGAGAAGAAGCAGTTAAAATAGCATACAGCATGGATATAAACAAAGAGCTGGGCAAATTTAATACAGCAGAATACATAGACCATTTCCAGCTTGAAGAAATGGATGTAGAATATTTGGATAAAACAATAGTTGACATGATTGACAATTTGGATATCATAGACAAATACATTACCGACAATTCAAAGGACTGGAAAATAAGCCGCATTGCCAAAGTTGACCTTGCAGTCTTGCGGATAGCTATTGCTGAAATTCTATATAATGAAACAATACCTGAAAGTGTATCAATTAATGAGGCAGTGGAAATAAGCAAAAAATTTTCAAATGAAGATTCACATAAATTTATCAACGGAATTCTCGGAACTGTTGTAAGGCATATAAAGAAATGACATACATTCTTGGAATTGATACCAGCGCTTACACTACATCCATTGCCTTGATTGATGAAGAAAACGGTGAAATTATTGCAGATGAGAGGAAACTGCTTGAAGTTAAGGAAGGACAGAAAGGTTTGAGACAGCAGGAGGCAGTTTTTCAGCATTTAAAAAACCTGCCTGATCTTTATTCTAAAATTACACAGGACCTGTCAAAGGTTAAAATTGTATCTGTAAGTTCAAGGCCTCGAAATGAGGAAGGTTCCTATATGCCCGTATTCATGGCAGGCAGGAACTTCGGGCGGGTAATTTCCCATACATTAAACTGTGGGTTAATTGAATATTCTCATCAGGAAAACCATATCTCTGCCTCATTGATCCAAAACTATAAAAATATCAATGAATTTTTAGCAGTCCACATTTCCGGAGGAACAACGGAATTTGTTCATGCAAGGAAAATTTCAAAAGGTTTTGAAACAAAAATTACAGGAGGAACAAAGGATATCACATTCGGTCAGCTTATAGACAGGCTTGGAATCATGATGGGATTTCCCTTTCCCTGCGGCAGGCATATGGAGGAATACATTAAGGGGAAGACTTATGACAAAGTCCCTAAGCCAAAACCAGCCAAGGGCTCATATATCAACTTGTCAGGCATGGAAAACTACTACGGCGGCTTGCTTTACAAAAGTACAAAAGAAGATATTATAGCTTCACTTTTTGAATATATAGCAGAATGCATAATAAATATAATAAACAGCTTGTCACATCTTGGACTTAAGACCGTGATTATTTCAGGCGGGGTTGCTTCCAACAGCCATATAAGAAACAGCATTTTAAAAAATTTAAAGGATTATGAAATATTACTCCCGGCTGTGGACAATTCTTCCGATAATGCTTTAGGTCTTGCATTTCTGCCTATTATTGACAGGTGGCACAATGAAGTTAAAACCTATTAAAGTTTCTGACTTGAACCAGTATATAAAAAGGTATTTAATGAGCAATTCAATTCTCAATAATCTGAGAGTGGAGGGCGAAATTACAAACATAAGAATGAGCAAGACAGGTTATACATATTTTTCATTATGTGATGAATCATCCTGTATATCTTGTGTTGCTTTTTTTGCTGACTCAATTTCAAAAAACGGCGACAAAATAATTGCAGAAGGGGAGCTTTCCATTTATGAAGCCAAGGGGACCTGCCAGCTGATTGTCAGAAATATTGAAAGGGTGGGATTAGGGAAAATTCTTCTTGATCTGGAGCTTTTAAAAGAAAAGTTAAAAGCAAGGGGATTGTTTGACAGAAAGAGAGAACTTCCTGTTTTCCCGCAAAAAATAGGCATAATTACATCAAAGACAGGTGCAGCCTTGAAGGATATACTAAAAACCTTTGAAAGCGTGAAAGCAAATATAGATATAACTATCTACAACAGCCTGGTCCAGGGAGAAAAATCCAAAGAAAGCATAATTGAAGGAATAAAATATTTTAACAAGGCTGAAACTGATGTTATCCTTATTTCAAGAGGCGGAGGCAGCTTTGAGGATTTAAATGTTTTTAACGATTTGGACCTGGCAATGGAAGTTTATAAATCAAAGGTTATTGTAGTTACAGGAATCGGACACGAAACAGACAGAACATTAACCGACTATGTTGCCGATATATACTGTCATACTCCCACGGCAGCAGCAGAAAGAATCATAAGAGACTACAAGGATGTTGAGGAAAGGCTTGCAAGTCTTGTATATTCATTAAAATCCGGAACACACAATGCCATAGCCTTAAAAAATGCAGAACTCGCTTCTGTTAAATATATTTTAAAAAGCAGCCTGCCCTTGGAGAATATTTACAATGCAAAGGCACAGCTTCAAGCCTATAAAACATTGATAAAAAATGAAACAGCAAAATATATTAATGACCATAATTTGTTGCTAAAAATAACCGGCGAAAAGTTAAATTCATTTGATTGCAGCAAACAGTTAAAAAAAGGATTTGCACTGGTATCAGATAATGAGGGGAATATTATAAAACACAGGGAACAGGTGGAAATAAAGGATATGCTGAATATAAGATTTGAAGAATTCATGGTGGAAGCGGAAACTATCGATATAAAAGAGGTGTGGAATGGAATACGAAAGCTTTGAAAGTGCCTTGGATGAATTAAAAGCCATCGTAGAAAAGTTTGAAAACAAAAATGATATCACTATTGACGAGCTGCTTGTCAATTATGAAAATGGAATGAAGGCTTATTCCTATTGCATGAAAAAATTGGACGACACTCAAAAGAAAATCAAAATAATAGATGAAGAGTTGACCTAAACCAATTTCTTCGACCGATAGGGAGAAAGAAACTGTTGGTGGGTCATTCGCAACGAGTTCCCGCTTTATGCGACCGGAGGGACCAATTGAATTGGTGAACGAGACTGCTGGATGCTATAATTTATGCGATTTTAGGAGCAAAATAACGGTAACCGGGAAGTCACAAACAGAAAATTAATAATTATCAAAAATATTAATTGATATAAATAAATTCTTATGCTATAATTTCATTGAATTATTCAAATATCTGCATTAATAATAGAATATTTATGTATTAGGCAAGGCGTAAGGATGAAAAATTGCAGGCTTGATGTGTATTTGCATGAAAAAGGTTATACAGACAGCAGGGAAAAGTCAAAACAGCTTATTACGAGCAGTTCAGTATTCGTTGATAAAAAGCTGATAACAAAACCGTCATATCAGGTAAATGATGATGTTGAAATTGAAATCACAAGAGAAATCTTTATAAGCAGGGGCTATTTAAAAATTGAAAAAGCAATTCAAGCATTCAACATAAATATTGAAAATAAAATTGCAGCGGATATTGGAGCTTCAACCGGCGGATTTACAGACTATCTTCTAAAACATGGAGCAAGAAAGGTATATGCAGTAGATGCGGGCTGCGGTCAGCTTCATGATTCATTGAGAAATGATATTCGGGTTGTTAATTTGGAAAACACAAATTTCAGATACATTGACGTATCAGTATTTATTGATGATATAGACATTGTAACTGTTGATGTTTCATTTATTTCACTGAAATATATTTTACCCAAGGTTGTCGAAATTTGTCATAGCAATACTGATATTATCGCATTGGTCAAGCCGCAATTTGAAGCAGGAAAAGAAAACATAGGCAAAAATGGAGTAGTCAAGGACAGGAAGGTTCACCTGGAGGTCCTAAAAAATCTAGCCGCCTGCTGTCAAATAAACAATTTATTTTTGCTGGACATCCAGCATTCACCAATAAAAGGAGCAGAAGGCAACATAGAATATCTCGCCTATATAAAAGCTCAGGGAACTACAAAAGAATTTAATTTTAAAGGCCTGATAGATAAAGCCTTTGAAATATTATAAAAATAACAAGAGGTGGCAAATGAAAAAGTACACAAGACAAACAAAAATTTTAGAGTTGATTTCAAAATCTGAAGTGGAAACTCAGGAAGAACTGGCAGAAGCCCTTAAAAACATGGGTATTGACGTTACCCAGGCTACAATATCAAGAGATATTAAAGAACTCAGACTGGTCAAGGTAATGTCCAAGAGCGGCAAGTACAAATATGCAACAATCGGTCAAAGCCAGGAAGGAATAACGGACAGATTGAATAAAATATTCGAAAATTCCGTAGTTTCAATTGATAATGCAATGAACATGATAATAATCAAAACAATACCGGGAGCTGCCCAAATATGTGCGTCAGCCATCGATTACATGGGAATTGATGAAATTGTAGGTACCATAGCAGGTGACGACAATGTTTTTGTAGCCGTAAGGGATATGGCGCATGTAGATTCAGTATTGCAGGAATTTAAAAAGAATATAAGATAATGGTGATAATATGCTGCTTAGTTTAAATATAAGCAATTTTGCAGTATTTGAAAATGTATCCGTTAGTTTTGCCCCAGACTTTAATGTTTTTACGGGAGAAACAGGATCCGGGAAATCCGTATTAATCAATGCAATTGAACTGATATTGGGAGACAGGGCTTCAAAGGAATTAATCAGAAAGGATAAAGATTCGGCGCTTGTTGAGGGAATTTTTGATATTTCCGGCGATGACAGCCTTTATAGAGTTTTAGAAAAACTGAACATAGAAATTGACAAAGATGATTTTCTGATAATATCAAGGGAGCTTTTACAAAGCGGCAAAAGCATAAACAAGGTCAACGGAAGAGCTGTCACTTTAAGCACACTTAAAACAATAGGCAGCCATTTAATTGACATTTACGGTCAATTCGGCCATGAAAGCTTGTTTAAGAAAGAAAATCACATAAAACTTCTTGACAGCATGATAGAAAAGGACCTGTCCTTGGTATTTAAATCCTATGCTGAGTTGTTTTCTGAATATAACCGGGTTCAAAATGAAATAAGCATTCTCAAAACAAAACTCCTGAACAAAGATAAAAAAATTGAGCAGCTAAAATATGAAATCGATGAAATCGATGCAGCCCAGCTGAAAGAAAATGAGGAAGAAGAGCTTTTAAAGAAGATTAAAAAGCTTTCAAATGTGCAGGAAATAAAAAAGTCCCTTTATGAGGCAATTAGCATTCTAAACAGCGACAATATAAACAATGTTTACACCATTTTAAATAAAGCTCAAAAGTATGATGAAAAGCTCCTGGAATATCTTTCAAGAATTGACATTCAATTAGAGGAATTAAAACTCTTAAGCTATGATTTAAGAGATTATTCAGATAATTTGTCCCTTGATGAAAATGAACTTGAAAATATTGAAAAGCGAATGTCTCTTATTAATCGTTTAAAAAGAAAGTACGGTTTTTCAATTGAAAAAATAAATGAATATCAAAATGCGTCACAGGAAGAATTAAGCCTGCTTCTTGAAGCAGATTCAATGCTTAATTCTTTAATTGCTCAAAAGGATGAAATATTCAGAGATTTGACCCAAAAAGCAGAAATTATATCTGAGAAAAGAAAAGACGCGGCAGAGTATCTTGAAAAACAGATTTTAGTGGAATTAAATGACTTAAATATGAAAAATATTGAGTTCAAGGTCAACATGGATAAGAAGAAAATATCCCTTGACGGTGTTGACAATGTTGAATTTTTAATATCCACCAATGTTGGAAGCGACTTGAATTCTGTACAGAAAATAGTTTCCGGAGGGGAAGCGTCAAGAATCATGCTGGCCTTTAAAAAAATAAAAAGCGGCGCAGGCCAGACAATGGTTTTTGATGAAATTGACATTGGAATAAGCGGCAGGACTGCCCAGATGACCGGTGTGAAAATGAATTACATTGCTCTTAACAATCAGGTAATATGTGTAACACATTCTCCCCAGATTGCATCAATTTCAAAAAATAACTTTTTAATAGAAAAAAAGGTAGTTGGCAATAATACTGTATCCACAGTGAGAAAATTAAACAAGGAAGATAAAATTTATGAAATTGCCAGATTATTGAGCGGTATGAAAATAACTGACAAATCTTTAAATAATGCTGTGGAATTGATAGAATTTAACAGTAAAATAAGTGAATAGAACAAGTTTCATATGGAAAAGTTAAGGATAAAACTATTAGGAGAACATAATGAAAAATTTCGTAAAAAGAGTTTTATTCTTTATTTTTTTTATTGCGGTATTGATGACAGCCGTTTTTTTTGGTTTTAACCTAAGAACAAATCCATATAAATTTGCACAAAATGACAAGGCAGTTGACACTGACGGAAGATATATAATGCCTGGGGGCCAGACCATAGGTGTTGAGCTTAAAACCGAGGGGGTACTGGTTGTAGGCCTGGCTGACATAGTCAATGCCGATAACATATCAACATCTCCTGCAAAAATCGGGGGAATACAAATCGGGGATAAAATACTTGAGATAGATTCACAAAAACTTGATGCTTATGAAATAATAGATTATACAATGGATAAAGGGGTTAAACAATATATCTTCAAAGTGGAGAGGGAAGGTAAAATATACAATTTCACAATTACTCCCGTTCAAAGATACGACAGCGAAGAAATCAAATTCGGGTTCTGGGCCAGGGATGACATAGCAGGAATAGGAACAATTACATTTGTAGAACCTGAAACAGGAACCTACAGCGCAATAGGACACGGAATTTCTGATTCTGGAACAGGCAATTTGATAGACATTGAATCCGGAACCATTTCAAAAGCGAATATTACCAGCATTAAGCTGGGCAAAAAAGGCGAGCCGGGAGAAATTATAGGTTATATTTTAAAAGATGAGGAAAGCCTGGGTACGGTATCAGATAATACGGAATTTGGAATTTACGGCAAAATCAATGAAGACAGCATGGGATACTTCAGTTCTGATTTATTGGAAATCGGGAAAAAAGAAGAAATAAAGCTTGGACCTGCATATATAATCTCTTGTGTCAATGACGAAATAAAAAGATACTCCATTGATATAACAAAAATCTTCTATCAAAATAAAGCTGATGAAAAAAGCTTTGTGATAAGAATTACGGATGAAGAGCTTTTGGAATTAACCAACGGAATTATCCAGGGAATGAGCGGAAGCCCCATAATACAAAACAATAAAATAATCGGCGCTGTAACACATGTATTTATGAATGACCCCTCAAAAGGATATGGAATCTATATTGAATGGGTGCTTGATGAAATATATAAATGATTAAATTTATTATATTTATAATACAATTTTAATTAAAAATAAGTCATATTTTTTATCGACAAAATTTTTACATATTATGGGAAATATGGTATATACTATTCTTATATAACCTATATATTTACAAAATATGAATTAAAAAATAATTATATTCAGGAAAAGAGTATTTTTTAATTCTTTTGCGTATTATTTGTGGGAATAAAAGTATTGGGGGAAGAGAGATGCAAAAAAAAGTAAAAGTTGTCATTGCTGACGACAATAAGGAATTCCGGTTAATTTTAAAGGACTTTTTACTCAGCAAGAAAGTCTTTGACATCATAGATATGGCGGAAGATGGACTCAAAGCATTGGAGTCTGTCGAAAAATATGAACCCGACATTCTTATCCTGGACATAATTATGCCACAGCTTGACGGTCTTGGCGTACTGGAAAGACTGCACAAAAAAGAACTGAAAAAATTTCCCAAGGTGATAGTGTTATCTGCCGTAGGCCATGACAAGGTAACACAAAGGGCTGTCAATATGGGTGTTGATTATTACATTGTAAAGCCTTTCAACTTTGAATCATTTGCGGACAGACTTCTTCAAATAGCCGAGCTGGATACTGCAAAGATACAAAACAAGAATAAGGAAATCGTTTATAATGATAAAATGAACACAGAACTCAGCCTGGAAGTTAAAATTACGGAAATTCTGCATGAAGTAGGCGTGCCCGCTCATATTAAAGGTTACCAGTATCTAAGAACTTCAATAACTGATGTTGTAAACAATGTTGAACTGCTGGGGGCCATAACAAAGGAATTATATCCAATGATTGCATTAAAGTACTCAACTACTCCAAGCAGGGTTGAAAGAGCCATACGCCATGCCATTGAGGTTGCATGGACCCGGGGGAAAATTGAAACAATCAACAATATTTTCGGTTATACTATACATAACAACAAAGGCAAACCTACCAATTCGGAATTTATTGCAATGATTTCAGATAAACTCCGCCTGGAGCAAAAAGTTTCATAAGTTAAATTTACTTGACAAAAGCATTTATACTAATTAGAATAAGTCCATTAATTAATCTTGCAGGGATATTGCACGAGTTTAGTTTTAGGAGGAAGTATTGAATACTGAAATTACGGTTAAAAGCGAAAAAATATTTGAAGGTAAAATACTTAATTTAAGAGTAGATACTGTCGAACTGGAAAATCAGAAATATGCCAAAAGGGAAATTGTGGACCACAAGCCTGCCGCTTGTATTTTAGCTGTTAAAAACGACAATATACTTTTAGTCAGACAATACAGAAAGGCTGTTGAAGAGTATATATACGAGCTGCCGGCAGGAATTCTAAATATTGCAGAGGAGCCTCATGAAGGGGCTTTGCGCGAATTAAAAGAAGAGACCGGATACAAAGCAGGTAGAATCGAACTGATTTACGAATTTTATACATCGCCGGGTTTTTCAAATGAAAAGGTATATTTGTTCAAAGCTTATGACCTGATATTTGAAAGTACTCATTTTGATGAAGATGAATGTATTGAAACAATAGAAGTGAATAAGGATGAGGCAAAAAAGTTGCTGGAAACCGGCAGGATAGCTGACAGTAAAACAATAATAGGACTTCTTCACTGGCTGAATTACTAGATTTCATGCAATGAATTAAACCTACTAATGAATTAAACCTCTTGTACAGGCATATATTATAGAAAGCTTAGCAGGAGGTTTTTTATTGGGAGGTTTATATGAACAATACACTAAAGAAACTGGTGAAGACTGAAAATAAAATTTTCTTACAGCTGATAATGATTTTTACGGGGGCTCTGATTTTATCGGCATTGATTTATTCGTTGACAGGGAAAGGAACAATGACGTCAATTAATTATGACAGCATAAGCAAAATGTCTTTTATGCAGATTTTCCTTACGTCATTTATAAGAAACAGTATTTACTTTTTAGCGGTAATATTTTTAACCGGTATAGGGCAAAGCAGTATAACAAAAATTCTTTTCGGAGCCATTTCTCTATATTACGGTCTGTCAATTATTTACATTGTCAGGATTGTTGGAATGGACTTCAAATACTTCATGCTTACTTTTACTGATTATTTAATATTTTTTCCCATTTTACTTTATTTTACATTTATTTCATGTTCAATTTCTAAATATACCAAAAAAGCAAAAAATATAGAGACTATTTCTAGAAAATTTGATATAATCATAACTGGATATATTAGAATTTCTTTAGTCTATTTATCCATTGTTACAGCTTATTCTTTTATTTACAGCTTTTATGTATTAATACTAAGCAGATTGATGGTGAGATAATGGATATTACAACTTATAAAACATATTTAAGCCAAAGAAACTTAAGCGGCAATACAATCAGCTCCTATATATATGATATTGAAAAATTCAGTTCATATCTTGACGATGATTATGACCTTGGTTTGCTTGAAACAAAAAAAGCGCATATACTGACATATCTTGTGACCCTGCAGAAGGACGGCAAAAGCTCATCAACAATATCAAGGACCATATCAGCATTAAAGAATTTTTTTTCATTTCTAAAAAATGAAAAGCTGATTATGGACAACCCTGCAGTAAGCATTCACAGCCCCAAACAAATAAGAAGGAAACCTTCGATTCTTACTGAAGAAGAAGTAGCCAGACTTATGCTTCTTCCGGAGAAAAGTACGTTCAAGGGTATAAGAGACCTTGCTATGCTGGAGCTTATGTATTCATCGGGTATCAAAGTTTCCGAGCTTATAAATATAAGGATTGCCCAAACAAATTTAAACGCAGGAATAGTCTCTATCGGAGGGGACAAAGAAAGAATAATTCCTCTCAGCAAGCCTGCAATAAATGCAATTGACAGCTATTTAAATGATTTCAGGGATATAAAATCTGCCGAGCTCAATGATTTTTTGTTTATCAATATTTCCGGCGAGCCCATTTCAAGACAGGGTATATGGAAGATTTTGAAATCCTATAAGAAAAGAATGGATTTAGATAAAGAATTATCTCCCCAGGTTTTAAGAAATTCATTTGCAGTACATATGCTTTCTCACGGGGCTGATTTGGGAACACTGCAGGAACTCATGGGGCTCACCAGCATAGAAGCTGCACAAAATTACATAGGCAATCTGGAATTTAAATCACTGGAAGTATTTAAAAGAGCATTCCCCCGTGTATGACACAATCCGTTTCACACTAATAATGATGTTTGAGACCATGTAATTAATGGTATAATAGGAGTATAAAAATAGTAAAGGGATAAATATTATCCCTTAATTTATTATGAATAGGAGAAGCACATGATAAGAAAAGTAGTTTTGATAGTATTAGACAGCGTGGGAGCAGGAGAGCTTCCAGATGCAGCCGATTACGGGGATGAAGGAAGCAACACACTCAAAAATATATACAGGCATGCAGAAAATTTTTCGCTGCCGAATTTAGAAAAATTAGGAATACTGAATATTGACGGATTCGAAGACTTGAAAAGCTCAGACAGTTATTTGGGCTCTGTGGCAAAATGCGGACAAAAATCAAAGGGGAAGGATACAACCACGGGCCACTGGGAAATCTCCGGTCTTGTACTTGAAAAACCATTCCCCACATATCCTGAGGGCTTTCCCAAGACCCTTATTTTAGAATTTGAAAAAAGAACAGGGAGAAAGGTTATAGGAAACTATCCTGCATCAGGTACAGAAATAATTAAGGAGCTTGGCAGGAACCATGTTGAAACGGGAAATTTAATAGTTTACACATCTGCCGACAGTGTTTTTCAAATAGCCGCTCATGAGGATGTGGTTCCTCTGGAGGAGCTCTACAGCATTTGCAGGATAGCAAGAGAAATGCTTAAGGGTGAGCATGGAGTAGGAAGAGTTATTGCAAGGCCATTTATCGGAGAAAACGGCAATTATACAAGAACCGGGAACAGAAAGGATTTTTCCCTGGAACCTTACAGGGATACAATGCTTGACCTTTTAAAAAACACCGGCAGGGAAGTGTATGCCATAGGGAAAATAGAAGATATTTTTGTAAATAAGGGGATCACAAGATCAAATCATACCACAAACAATGAAGAAGGAATAGAAGCAACAATACAAGCTGTAAAGGAAGACTTTGAGGGTTTGATTTTTACAAACCTTGTGGACTTTGACATGGTTTACGGCCATAGAAACAATGTTCAGGGATATGCTGATTCACTGATGTATTTTGACAAAAAGCTCCCGGAAATAATTTCTGCCCTAAAGGAAGATGATGTTTTGATTATAACTGCAGACCACGGCTGCGACCCCACAACAGAAAGCACCGACCACTCAAGAGAATATATTCCTCTCATCTTCTATGGAAAGGACATCAAGGCTGACAATAATCTTGGCATACTTGACAGCTTTGCATCCATCGGCAAGACGGTTCTTGATATTTTTGATGTTGAAAATGATCTTGAAGGAAAGAGCGTTAAAAGTAAAATTTTAGGATGACAAAAGGTCAGTTTAGAATGTATGAATCAACAAAATATGGTTATTCTACATAAAAAGGAGGTAGTTTTATGAAGAAAATTATAACCATATTTTTTGTATTTATTATGTTAAATATGATGATTGTACCTGCATACGGAATTGGGCCCGAGGAAATGCAGTCCCGTTCTGCCATTCTGATTAATGCAGACGACGGCAGTATTCTATTTGAAAAAAATGCTCATGACAAAATGCAGCCCGCAAGCATTACAAAAATAATGCTTATGGTTTTGATTTCAGAAAAAATGGATGACGGTCAAATTACTTTGGACCAGGAAATGACTATATCGGAAAATGCAGCAGGCATGGGAGGAAGCCAGATCTACCTGGAAGCATATGAAACTCAAACAGTGGAGAACATGCTTAAAGCCATATCCATGCGGTCAGCCAACGATGCTTCGGTTGCCATGGCAGAATTCATGTACGGTTCAGTAGAAGGCTGTGTTAAGGCAATGAACGACAAAGCAAAGGAACTAGGAATGAATGACACCGTATTTACAAATGTTACAGGCCTGCCTGCCCCGGACCACCTTACAACAGCCAATGATATAGCTGTTATGACCAGGGAGCTTTTGAAATATAATTATATGAATGTATATATGCTTACCTGGATGGATTCGGTGTATGTGGGCAAGGAAAAGGACTCAGAGCAGGTACTTGTGAATACAAACAGGCTTATCAATAATTATGACGGCTTATTGGCAGGCAAGACAGGCTATACCACTGAAGCAAAATATTGTTTGTCTGCAGCTGCAAAACGAAATGACACTACATTAATTGCAGTGGTTTTAGGATGCGACAATACAAAAATTCGATTTAATGAAGTATCAAAGCTTTTAAATGAAGGATTTGCAAACTATAAAAATATAATTTTCCATAAGATGGGGGAGACTATCACTACAGCACCGGTTTATTGCGGGAAGCAGGAAACAATAAACGTGGTATCCAGGGAAAATATAAACTATTTTACAGAAAGTAATTGCAAGGTTGAAGATTTTAATTTAGAATATGTAATAGATGAAAATCTTAAGGCTCCATTAGCAAGGGATACACAAATAGGAAGGGTTATACTGTCAAAGGACGGGCAGGTATTGGGCGAATTTGAATTGTATCCGGAAACAAATATTGTAAAGGAAAACCTCTTTAAATTTTTTATCCAAAATGTATTGAAAACCACCATAAGATAAGGAAGGCTTGAAATGGATTATTCCGTAAATATAAACGTGTTCCAGGGACCCTTTGACCTCTTGTTTCACCTTATAGAGAAAAAAGAAATAGATATTTATGATATTCCTATAGCTGAAATAACTGATCAATATCTGGATTACCTGGAAGAAATCCTTCAGTTTAACATGAATATTGCAAGCGAGTTTATATTTATGGCTGCAACCCTGATTGAAATAAAATCTCAAATGCTTCTTCCTAAGAAGGGAAAAGAGGAAGACCCCAGGCAGGAACTGGTTAATAAGCTGTTGGAATACAAAATGTTTAAAGATATATCAGAAGAATTGAAAAAGTATGAAGACGAGAGCTCTTGCTACTTTTCCAAGCCCAGGGAGGAAATGGCCCTAACATCAGACACAAGGGCCGAACAGCTTTATTTAAACGAAATAAATGTATACGAACTCTACAATATGTACTTATCGCTTATAAAAAAACAAAACTTTAAAATTGACCAGGAGGAAAAGTACAAAGTATACAGAGAAACCTATCGTGTAAAGGATTGCATGGAAGACCTTGCAAAAAAAATAAAGAAATTTGGAAAAGTTTCATTATTCAGTACTTTCAAAGAAAAAGGAAGTGTATCAAAAGAATATATTGTTACCTTGTTCTTAGCCATATTGGAACTTACAAACAATAAAGGAATAAGATTATATCAGGATAATAAATTCGGCGATATAATAATCACGCAGGAGAGAAAATGAATACGAAAAGTGTTTTGGAAAGCTTGATGTTTGCCTGGGGAGAGCCCTTGAACATAAGCGAAATATCAAAAATTTTAGATATGCCTCCTCAAAGCATAACACATGTTTTAGATGAAATGATAAAAGAAGTAAATAATAATGAAGACAGAGGCCTTATTATTCAAAGGTTTGGCAGTTCCTACCAGCTTACCACCAAAAAAGAAAACTATGAATATATTCAGAGCCTCCTGGAAAGCACGGTAAATAAAAGTCTGACTACAGCAGCAATGGAGACACTGTCAATAATTGCCTACAAGCAGCCTGTTACAAAGGTGGAAATAGAGAGAATCAGGGGGGTTAAATGCTCCCAGGTAGTAAAGGGGCTTCTTGACAAGGGGCTCGTAAAAGAGGCGGGAAGGCTTGATAAGCCCGGAAGACCGGTGATTTTTGCAACAACAGATGAATTCTTGAGACATTTCGGCATAAGCTCAATAGACGAATTACCAAAATTCAAGGGTGATCCGGATGATAAAGATGATATGGAGACTGCATAACAAGGGGACGGGTGTACTGTAATATATGACAAGATGACGTGTCTGCCATAAAATACGTGGCGCTATGTGGCCGGCTGATGACAAGACGGATTGTACTCAGGCCAAGGAGCGATATATAGCATGGGAATATTAATAGTTCTTGCGGGGGGACTCTTATTCTTATATTTGAATATCAAGTGTTTGTTTAAAATAAATTTCACCTTTTATTTTATCCGCCTATATTTTTATGTGATTATTTTTAGAAAAAAACATGAATATGAAAGAAAAATAAATATTAATTTTGCAAAAAAATTAATAGACAGGTTTAAATCTCCTGAAGCAAGGGATAAGGCAGAAAACCGGCTGAAATATATCAGGCGTATAAGAAAAGGATTCAATGTATTCTACATTAAAGATATCTTTTTCTATCCTGAATGCATAATGGAAAAACAATCCTTTGCTCTTGAATTTGTGGTAGTGAACAGAATGCTCAAGAGATCGCTGCTAAATGGATAATTTTTTGATAAGTATCTTTCTGCCTGCAGGCATGAGGATACTTTTTTTGTTATAATTCTCAATTTTTAGGGCATACTTAATATGATAAAAGCGAGAAAGGGGAAAACATGAGCAAGGACATAGAAAGCATAATCAAAACAACCTTGGAAAATATTAATAATTTAACAGAAAATGAGAAACTCATAAGCAGCAAAATATTATATGACAATACAAACTATTTGGCCATATCCAAGCTTAATATGAATTTTATAATAGGAGGCAGCGATATAGACAAAAAATTCCGTACAGTTGATTTAAAGCCCTTTGCCGGAGCAGCATATGTAAATCTGCAATTAAATCCGCAAATTCTTATTTATGAAACACCGGATAATGATGTAAAGACAATCAATATTAACAATGAAACAACAGCCGGAGACTTAACCACATCCATAATGAACATCATGTCATTCATAAAAGAAGTAAGGGAGAAAAAGGATTGTGATATTTAAAAGAATAATTTCTACAATACTAATTATATTATTTTTTACATGCCAATTTTCACAAATCGAAGCAATGCCCGGGATTTCAGCCCAAGCTTACATAGTGATAGACGGGCAGTCAGGAAGAATTCTAAATTCCCATAACGCGGAAATAAAACTTCCTATTGCCAGCACAACGAAAATAATGACAGCAATTCTTGCAATTGAAACAATCGAAGACCTGGAACAAAAAATAGAAGTGCCGCCCGATTGTACGGGCATAGAAGGTTCAAGCATATATTTAAGACCCGGCCAGACAGTGTCTGTAATTGATTTGTTGTACGGAACCATGCTTCGGTCGGGGAACGATGCAGCAGCAACTTTATCTAAATTTGCCGGCAGGAATGATCCTGAAGGATTTGTATCATTGATGAATAAAAAGGCAAAAGAGCTTGGCGCTTTAAATACAAATTTTGTAAATCCCAGCGGCCTCCATGATGACAATCATTATTCAACAGCCTACGACCTGGCTCTTATAAGTGCCTATGCTATGAAAAATGACACATTCAAGAAAATTGCCTCAGCTGAAAAGTACAAGGCTGTATCCATGAATAATATGTTTTACAATAAAAATAAGGTCGTTTATCAATACAAACACGGTACGGGAATCAAAATTGGCTTTACAAAAGCAGCGGGCAGGTGCCTGGTTGCGTCAGCAGAAAAAGACGGTACGGAAATTATAGCAGTTCTTTTAAATGACAACAACTGGTTTAATGAAAGTTATCAAATATTTGACTGGGCTTTTGAAAATTACAAAAGCTACAGTGTAGTCGAGAAAGGGCAGTTTGTAAAATACACACCTGAAAGAAATCCTGTCTTTATTGGAGACAGCTTCAAATGTTCATTTACAGACGAAGAAATAAAGCAAATCCGATTTGAGCCCTTAATAGAACCTGAGCTGATGTCAAATGATACAGAAACTAAAACAGCCGGAACCTACAACATATATCTGGGAAAAACAAAAATACACTCAGGAACCCTGATAACAGAATAATTATCTAAACCCGCTCCGGCGGGTTTATTAATTTACAAAATGAAATGTTTATAATATAATTATAAAGAATAAAGAATTATACAAGGAGAAATCATGGCTGAAGAAAGACTGCAAAAATATATGGCACGGTGCGGAATTGCTTCAAGAAGAAAGGCTGAAGAATTAATTCTGCAAGGCAGTGTAAAGGTTAACGGCATTATAGAAAAAGAACTTGGAAGCAAAATAAATCCTGAAAAGGATGAGGTAACCGTTTACGATAAAATAATATATGAAAAAAAAGAACATATTTACATAAAGCTATACAAGCCAGAAGGTTACATTACAACGGTGAAGGACCAGTTTAACCGCAAAACTGTTCTTGATCTTGTAAATATAAAAGATAGAATTTATCCGGTAGGGAGACTTGATTATGATACTTCCGGATTATTGCTTCTTACTGATGACGGAGACCTTGCCAACAAATTAATGCACCCCAAATTCAGGATTTATAAAACATATGAAGCAGAGGTCTCAGGCACCATCAGCGAAGAGTCTATAAATTTGTTAAGGACGGGTCTTATAATTGACGGTTATAAAACTGCCCCTGCCAGGGTAAAAATAATGGAGCAAAAGGGAAATAATACGTCGGTTCAAATAAGCATCCATGAGGGTAAAAACAGGCAGGTCAGAAAAATGTTTGAAGCAGCCGGGAAAAAAGTCATTAAGCTGAAAAGAATTTCGTTTGGAGATATTGTCTTAGGTGGGCTAAAACCGGGTCAGTGGAAATATTTAACCGATGAAGAAGTAAGCTTTTTAAAGAGGTAGCGATGGACAAGAAGTATGGAAAAATTGCAGAAATGGTTCACTTTCTCATAAAGGCATCCTATGAAAAAAGGGAAAATTTGAATTTTCTTGATTTAACATGCGGAAATGGGCATGATACCTTATTTTTAAGCAATTTAGCAGGAAAAACAGGTTCTGTGACAGCCTTTGATATACAGAATGCTGCAATAGAGAGAACAAACAAACTGCTTGAAGCAAACGGGCAATTTAATAACTACACTATAATTAAAGACAGTCATGAATTTTTTGAAAGGTATTTAACAGACAATATCGATGCCGCAGTTTACAACCTGGGTTATCTACCTGATTACAGCAAAGAAATATTTACTAAACCGGAAACTACAATCTCCTCTGTAGTTCAATTGCTGCCTTATTTAAAGGACTGGGGGAAAATATATATAACTGCCTATATTACTCATGATAAGGGGTATGAAATTAATGCAATTGCTGAATTCTTAAAAACCTTGAACAAAAAAGAATACAATGTAATTCATATAAATGTTATCAATAAAGAAAACTCACCTCCCGAATTATTTATTATCGAGAAGAAGGCATGA
>ERZ795031.1338-NODE-1338-length-25893-cov-14.435637_pt1 | contig 25893 bp, 23 predicted proteins | sample MGYA00375123_ERZ795031 | MGnify/ENA primary metagenome ERZ795031 (study PRJEB30166, sample SAMN05720159) | activated sludge metagenome | isolation source: anaerobic digester from wastewater treatment plant | place: USA | collected 2015-04-21 ...
TTTCTTGCAGCTTGCCGTTTCCTGCAATGGGATTAATTATAAATATGTGTCTCATAGTTACTCCTGAGTATTATACTGTAAGCGGGTTTTTGCTATCATGCATGAGGTTATGACATAAAGGGCATCTTTATTTGGTCCCGAAGAGCCTGTCTCCAGCATCTCCCAAACCGGGTACTATATAGCCGGTTTCATCGTATTTTTCATCGATTGCTGCTGTGTAGATTTCAACGTCAGGATGAGCTTCAGTTACTCTTTTCAAGCCTTCCGGAGCACATACCAGATGAATTGATTTTATTTTCTTTGCTCCTCTTTTTTTAAGCATATCCAATGCACCTATCATTGAGCCTCCCGTCGACAGCATTGGCTCTGTGATAATCACTATTCTGCGTTCAATATCTGCAGGCAGCTTGCAGTAGTATTCAACAGGCTCAAGGGTTTCTTCATTTCTGTACAAACCGATGTGGCCGATTTTAGCATTAGGGATTAAGTCAAGCATACCGTCTACCATTCCGAGACCTGCTCTTAAAACAGGAACAATTGCTATATCTTCACCGGATAGTGTTTTGCCTGTAGTTTTAGCCATAGGTGTTTCTATATCGATATCTTTTAGAGGAAGGCTTCTTGTTACTTCGTATGCCATGAGCATGGATATTTCTCTTACTAATTCCCTGAAATCCTTCGGGGGTGTGTTTTTGTCTCTCAGCATTGTCAATTTATGCTGAATCAATGGATGATATACTACTGTTACATTGTTCATAGCGGGCTCCTTTATTGTATATGTAAATTAATTGGAATTGTATTGCAGGTAAACATGTAATATAATTATTATATACAAAAAGCTCTTTGTCAATTGATTTTTTATAAGGAAGGGGGACACACCTTTAAAGTTGGGAGATTCTATGAGGGATAGCCTTTGAAGGAATGTCCACGTACTTAGGAGGGGGGAGGAATTTTGATTATAGGTACAGGAATAGATATTACGGAAGTCGAAAGAATAAAAAAGAATATGGAAAACACGGAATTTCTCAAAAAGATTTATTCAGACAAGGAATTGAAATATTTGAAAACGAGGAAATTCAATCCCCAAACAGCTGCAGGAATGTTTGCCGCAAAGGAGGCTGTTTCCAAATGTCTGGGCACGGGATTTTCTAATTTTGGTCCCTTACACATCGAAATATTAAAGGATGATAAGGGCAAACCCTATGCTGTTTTGTCAGGGAATGCTTTAAAAAGAGCAGAAGAGCTGAATATTAAAAATATCCATATCTCCATATCTCACACCAGTGAATTTGCCCTTGCTCAGTGTATAGCCGAATGAGATTTAAGGCATATATTTAAAAATTCCATCATAAAGTAGTAGTAGGAAGAGGGACATATCTTCATAGCAGGTGAGCCTGCGAAGCAAGTCCATGAAGAAATGTCCCTGTATTTGGGGGATACACTTTATATCCCTGAATTTTGATGGAAGCAGGTCTTATTATGAGATTGATTGCCTTGTGCCTGGTTTTAATGATTGCTGCCAGCGGTTGCGCCGCCGAAGATAACCCCTTCATCCTGCCTGTTAATTATTCAGCTGAAGCATTGATGAAGGTATACACTGATAAAACAGAAAATGACTATAAAGTAAATATTATCTTAAGGGACGGAAATTACAGCATCAGAACGGAATCGGAAGATGAATCCTGGAATTATGCCTATGTTTCAGGGAACAGATTGATATTAAACAACGATAAATTTCCTGAAAGCAGTGTAACACTTGAAAATTACAAGTTAAATAAGACACTCCTTCATGATTTTGATTTCAGAAAATTTGATATATTGGAAAACATTCCGGAAGAATTGATTTATTGGGACGGAGAATATAAGCATGTTTTAAATTTCAGCAAAGAAAATCTCCTTCCAAAGACAATTTATATTTATAATAATGATAAATTGGTAAAAGCTATACAGTATGAAACAATAAAAATTGAGGAATAATACTAATAAATATTTACGGATAATACAAATGTTTCCATACAACTTATCTGCTTATTGTGTTACAATATAAAATAACTGTGCAATTGCGAGGTGTGTATCTTGGCGGACAATAAAAAAGTACTGATTTCTATCCCTGAAAACTTATTGAGGGAATTGGATAATGCTGTAAAAGAAGAAGGAACAAACAGAAGCGACTTTATAAGAAAATCCATCAGGTTTTATCTGATTGAAAAAAGGAAGCTTGAAATCAGAAACAAGATGAAGGCCGGCTATCTGGAAATGAGTAAAATCAACAAGAGTATTACTGAGGAATACTCAGAAGGGGACTATGAGGACTTTTTAAGCTATGAAACTAAATTATTAGGAAGTGAATAGTTTTGATTGTTAAAAGGGGAGATGTATATTATGCCGATCTTAGCCCTGTAATCGGTTCCGAGCAGGGGGGGGTCAGACCGGTATTAATTGTACAAAATGATATTGGGAATAGATACAGTCCTACAGTGATTGTTTCTGCAATCACGTCTCAGATTAATAAGGCTAAGCTGCCAACTCATATTGAAATCAGTTCTGAGGATTTCAGCCTTCCAAAGGACTCTGTTGTCCTGCTTGAACAAATCCGGACCATAGATAAAAAGCGTCTCAAGGAAAAGATTGGACGCTTTGACAAGAACCTTATGGGAGAGGTGGATGACTGCTTAAAAATCAGTCTGGGACTTATAGATTTTTGATGTTATTTGCAAAACCGTTATTTCTCAACAGTGTCCTTACGCTGCCAATCATATATAGTGAGCCTGAAAAGGCAATGGTGTCACTTTTGCCTGCATTTCCAAGCAGAGGCAGTATATCCTCATAGTTATCCAAAGGGATAACTTTTATTTTTGTGTGTTTTTTAATTAATTCAGCTAATTCTGCTGCTTTCAATGCTCTCGGACTCAAAGGAGTCAAGGTGTAGATTTCCTTTGCATAAGGCAGCAATAATTCCAAAGCCTCCACAGGTTTTTTATCTTTTAAAATACCAAAGAAAAATGTTGCCTTGTCCTTGAAATATTCCCGTAATGTCTTTGTAAAAGAGTTTATGCCGTCGATATTATGGCCGCCGTCAAGGATAATTAAGGGATCTTTGTTGATAATTTCAAATCTGCCGGGAAACCTGCAGTTTGAAAAACCATTGATTATACTTTCTGAACTTATGCTGCAGCCTTGTTTTTTAATTAGCTCCAAGGCGGAAAGGGCTGTAAGTGCGTTTAAAAGCTGATGGCTACCCAGTAGATTAATTTTTATTACCGGCAGATCAAACACATCTGATTTTAAGTATTTAAACCATTGGCCGGTAATATCAGAGCTGATTTTTTCAATATTATTGATATCCGGTTCGTAAACTAAAGAGTGTTTTTCTTCAGCTTTTTCTTTGATAACATTTTTGATATTTTCTGCCTGGGGATAGATTACAACAGATGAATCTTCCTTGATTATTCCAGCCTTTTCAAAGGCTATTTTTTCCAGGGTATCTCCAAGCTGTTCCATGTGGTCATAGCTTATGGAAGTAATAATAGAGACCAAAGGTTTTTCTATTACATTGGTTGCATCAAATCTTCCTCCCAAGCCCACTTCAAGGACTAAAAAATCAATATTTTCCTCCTGAAAATACTTAAAGCCGATGGCTGTCACTACCTCAAATTCAGTAGGGTGGTCATATCCTTCCGAAATCATTACATCGACTTTTTCTTTTACCAGTGCTGTAATTCTTGCCAGAGAATTTTTGCCTATGTGACTTTTATTTATTTGAATTCTTTCAGTGAACTCTTCCAAATAGGGGCTTATAAACAAACCTGTTTTGTAGCCTGATTCTATGAGAACTTCATGAATTAAGCTGCAGGTTGAGCCTTTGCCGTTTGTTCCTGCCACATGTATGATTTCATAGCTGTTATGCGGGTTGCCAAGCATCTCCATAAGCCTTTTTATTCTTTCAAGACCAAGCTTTGAGCCGAATTTATATGTGGAATGAATAAATTCAATCGCTTCTTCGTAATTCATATTAACCTCACTAAATTTATTGTTTTAATTCTATAATACTTTTACTTCTTTTTCAATAAAATTGTTAAATACAATTTTTCCAGATTGTTTTTATAAAAAAATAATAAAAATATCCGCTCACGGTTTCGGCAGCGAATAATTCTAAAGCTCATGACCGCTAAAAATCCTACAGCTTGCAAACTCGCTGCGCTCAAACAGTGCAAGCTGTTTAACGGATTTTTAACCTTCATTCGCTAAGAATTATAGTCGTGTCCTGCAAATGTTCGCTTAATATTTCTATTATTTTTCAAAAGCTGATGTAAATATCCGCTCACGGTTTCGGCCGCGAATAATTCTAAAGCTCATGACCGCTAAAAATCCTACAGCCTGCAAACTCGCTGCGCTCAAACAGTGCAAGCTGATTAACGGATTTTTAATCTTCATTCGCTAAGAATTATAGTCGTGTCCTGCAAATGTTCGCTTAATATTCTTATTATTTTAAAAAGCAGATGTAAATATCCGCTCACGGTTTCGGCAGCGAATAATTCTAAAGCTCATGACCGCTAAAAATCCTACAGCCTGTAAACTCGCTGCGCTTAAATAATCGATGGAGCATTACTATTAAATAATTAAAAGTTGTCAATAATAATTGAATATGATAAAATATTCTAGAATATGGCAACTTAAACTGCCGTAAAAGGAAAGGAAAAAATGATAGATAAAAGAAAACTTGACAGAGAGCTTTTAAGTGCGGAAAAGCCCGCACGTTATGTGGGAAGCGAGCTGAACTCTGTTATAAAAAATAAAGATATTGATATAAGATTTGCGTTTGCATTTCCGGATATTTATGAGGTAGGGATGTCTCATACCGGACTGCATATTTTGTACCACTTATTGAACAGCATGGAAAATGTATGGTGCGAAAGGGTGTTTGCGCCATGGACAGATATGGAAGAGGTGCTTCGTAAAAACAAGATACCCTTGTACGGCCTGGAGAGCAAGGATGAACTTACAGCCTTTGACTTCATAGGCTTCACACTCCAGTATGAAATGAGTTATACAAATGTTTTGAACATGCTAGACCTGGGAAACATTCCCATAAGGTCAAAGGACAGAGACAGCAGAATGCCCCTGGTGATTGCCGGAGGTCCCTGTGCTTATAATCCTGAGCCTCTCCATGAAATAATTGATCTGTTCGTAATTGGCGAAGCAGAAGAAGTTTTACCCGAGCTTATAAATTTATACAGTGATGAAAAAAAGAAGGGATATGAAAAGAATAGTTTTCTGGAAAAAGCAGCAGCCTTGGAAGGTGTATATGTTCCGAAGTTTTATGAGGAAATATACAATGATGACGGTACAATAAAGGAAAGAAGACTGTTGAACAATAATGCCAAAGAAATTATCAGGAAGCGGATTATAAGGGACCTGGACAAAAGCTATTATCCTGAAAAAAGCATCCTGCCCTACATTGATGTTGTTCATGACCGGGTGGTTTTGGAATTATTCAGAGGGTGTACAAGAGGATGCCGTTTCTGCCAGGCAGGCATGGTTTACAGACCTGTCAGGGAAAAAAGGGCGGATACGCTATTAGAACAGGCAGACAGTCTTTTAAGGTCAACCGGTCATGATGAGGTATCCCTTACTTCATTAAGCTCGGGAGACTATTCATGCCTTCCTGATTTGACATTGAAACTTTTGGATACCTACGAAAACCAGAATGTAAGCATTTCTCTGCCTTCATTAAGGCTTGATTCAATGACATTTGATATTATAGAAAGGCTTCAGGAGGTTCGAAAATCAGGCCTTACATTTGCACCGGAGGCAGGAACCCAACGGATGAGAGATGTTATAAACAAAAACCTTACAGAAGACCAAATTCTCGGGCCTGTGGAAACAGCCTTTAACCTGGGCTGGTCTACGGTCAAATTATATTTCATGATAGGACTTCCAGGCGAAACAATGGAAGATGTGCTGGGGATAAAAGACCTTTCCTACAAGGTAAAGGATAAGTTTTTCCACAGACCTATAGAAGACATAAAGGGAAATTTGAAAATAAATGTAAGCGCAGCCTGCTTTGTACCAAAGCCTTTTACACCTTTTCAGTGGTTTCCTCAAAACAATATGGACCAGTTCTATGATAAGGCAAAGGCATTGCAAAGGGAAATCAAGGATAAGAAGATTTCATTCAGCTATCATGAACCCAGGTTAAGTTATTTGGAGGCTGTATTTGCAAGGGGGGACAGAAGACTTTCCAGAGCCTTGATAAAGGCATGGGAATCAGGTTGTCGGTTTGACGGATGGTACGATATGTTTGACTTTGGAAAATGGATGGATGCCTTTGAAGAAACAAATACAGACCCTGACTTTTTTGCCCTGCGGCAAAGAGAATTGACGGAAGTTTTGCCCTGGGACTTCATAGATATAGGAGTCACCAAGAAACATTTAATTAGCGAATATAAAAATGCACTTGATTGTGCCACCACTCCCGACTGCAGAATAGAATGCTCAAGCTGCGGGGTTAACTATAATTTGCTGGGAGGTGCCTGCCCATGTGCAAAATAATATGCAAATACACAAAAACCGGATATTTAAAATATATTTCCCACCTGGATGTTTTAAGATTTATCCAAAGGTCTGTTAAAAGAGCCGGTATAAATGCTAAATACTCAGAAGGCTTTAACCCTCACATGAAAACATCCTTCGGTTATCCCTTGTCTCTGGGAATAGAGAGCACAGGTGAATATTTTGAACTGGAGCTTGATGAAAGTATAGACCCAAACCTCTTTACAGAAAAGATGAACATGGTGATGCCTAAGGAAATGCAGGTAATCAAGGCAGGTTATACCCAAAATACAGATTCTCTCATGAAAAGATGCGCCTATGCCCAGTATTTGATAAATATTGAGTCGGATATCGATATAGATAAGCTTAATAAATATTTAGATGAAATGCTTACAAAAGGCGAAATATATTACAGGGATAAGAAAAATAAAAAAAACAAATCAGTGACCAGGGAATTAAACACCAAAGATCTGCTGCATTATTTAAAGGCTGAAAATATAAATAATAAAACCAAAATTGCTGCTGTTTTTAAAACTCAGGAAAGCGGAAGCATGAAGGTCGAAGAGCTTATTAAATTATTAAGGAAAAAAGGTTTTGAAACAGATTATTTCACAGTGATGAAAATAGATGCATTGGATAAAGATATGAAGCCAATATTGCAGTAATGGGGAGAGTGCAATGAAGCAGGTTTTAGTAAGTAGTTCTGTATTTTTTAATCATGCGGCAATTATACAGGATGGCAGGCTTGTTGATTATCATTTTGAATTAAATAACAAGCAAAATGTTTCAGGTAACATCTACAAGGGAAAAGTAATGAATATACTACCGGGCATGGAAGCTGCCTTTGTTGACATCGGCCTTGGCAAGAATGCATATTTGTTTTTTGATGACCTGCTTTCGGATAAGTTCCTGCAAGAATTAAGGATTAAGAGGAAAGATGCTAAAAATATTAACAAGGTGCTTAAAACCGGGGATGAGCTGCTGGTTCAGATTGTAAGAGAGCCCATAGGTGAGAAAAACATCTCAGTTACAACTGACATATCCTTTACGGGAAAATATATTGCATTTATTCCCAATACTATGGGAGTTAATCTTTCTAAGAAAATCAAAGACCGCGATGAGCGGAAAAGGCTTGAAGAAATAGGCAAAAGCATAATGGCTGACGGAAATGGCATGATTATAAGAACATTTGCCAAGGGATGTCCACGGGAAGCAATAGAAAAGGAATATGAGATGCTGTCCAGCATATATATGCAGATTGAAAGGGAATACAAATATTCCTATGCCCCCAAGCTTCTATATAAAAGCAATTCTCTGAATGAAAGACTTTTTTTGGACTATATCGATTCAACCGTAGAAGAGATTTATGTGGAAGACAAAATTACTAAGGATAGATTCAAGGATATGATTTCCGGCCTTTCCGGGAATGATCTTAAAAATATCAAAGTAATACTGGAACAGAGGGTATTTGAAAAATTTAATATCGAAAACCAGGTTAAAAAGCTGCTTGACAGGAAGGTTGAACTAAAAAATGGAGGCTCAATAATAATTGATATGACTGAAGCATTGACGGTGATTGACGTAAACAGCGGGAAATATACGGGAAGCCGCAATATGGAGGAAACAGCCCTGGCAATTGATTTAGAAGCAGTCGAAGAAATAGCACGGCAGGTAAAGCTTAGAAATATCAGCGGGATTATTTTAATTGATTTCATTGATATTAAAAAGAAAGAAAGTATTGCCCTGTTAAAAGCAAAAGCAAAGTCCCTGTTTAAGGATGACAAAACCAGAACCAATGTTATAGGGATAACAAAGCTCTGCATTATGGAAATAACAAGAAAGAAGAATAAGGAAAATTTCTATAATCTTATGACCGAGGAATGTGTACATTGCAGCGGCAGCGGCAGAAGCATGTCAAAAGCATTTATATTTATGGAAATAGAAGAAATAATAAAGAATATTAAGCTTAATACATCATCGGAAGCAGTAGTTTTAAATGTGGGATGCTTATTGTACAATAAAATAGTCAAAAGCTGCATGGACATTATTGCTGAAATTGAAAAAAAGTACGATATTAAAATATATATTGAACAGGATGAGCATATTTTATCAGATGAAATTATTGCAGGGAAAATGGGAAAATTGTCCAATATAGATGGAATATATCGAATATAGCAGTTTCGCAGGCTCCATCACCATTTAGTTCACTCTCTGCGGTCGTGCAAAATGGGATTGTGCTGCGACAAAAAAATTAGTTGACAAACATTTTACATTTTGATAGAATCATTATTTGTTAGAAGCCGCTCGGAACAGGTTTAAAACACGAAGTACCTGCAATGGCGAGACTGGGAAGAGGAGGTAGCTTATGTACGCAATTATTGAGACAGGTGGAAAACAATATAGAGTTCAGGAAGGCGACGTGGTAAGAGTTGAAAAACTTAGCATCGCAGACGGAGAAACAGTAAAATTTGATAAGGTTTTGCTTGTTGCCGATGAAGGAAAGCTGAATGTAGGGAAACCATATGTTGACGGAGCAGTAGTTGAAGGAGTAGTTGAAAACCAGGGAAAAGAAAAGAAAATATTAATTTTCAAATACAAATCAAAAAAGGACTACAGAAAAAAACAAGGTCATCGTCAGCCCTATACACAGGTTAAAATTGAAAAAATAGTAGGTTAGTATGATTACAGTTACCATATTTAAAACCAGGGATGAAATCAAAGGTTTTATGGTTAAAGGCCATTCTGATTACGCCGAAGCAGGATTTGACATAATTTGTGCGTCAGTTTCGATTTTGTCTTATACAGCATTAAATTCATTGAACCTTGTTGCCGGGATAGAACCTCAAAACATTGAATATGCAGTGGATGATGAGGGGATGATGAGTTTGAAAACACTTAAGAACAATGATAAAACTGATATAGTATACAGAAATCTCATAGTCGGAATGGAATTATTATTGGAAGATTATAGCGATTATATTACACTTAAATTTGAGGAGGTGTAAAAATGTTATTGAAATTAAACTTACAGTTATTTGCACATAAAAAGGGTGTCGGCAGTTCAAGAAACGGCAGGGACAGCAATTCCAAGAGATTGGGAGTAAAAAGAACCGACGGCCAGTTTGTTTTGGCCGGAAATATTCTTGTTAGACAAAGAGGTACCAAGCTTCATCCGGGAATTAACGTAGGCATTGGAAGTGATGATACACTATTTGCCATGGTTGACGGAAAGGTTAAGTACGAAAGAAAAGATAAAACAAGAAAACAGGTCAGCGTATATCCTGTTGAATTAGAAGCATAATAAGAACCCAACCCAACGACGCAATCATAGATTGCTGTTGGGTACCCGGAAACCTTGTTGCTTGCGCAATAAACGACCTACCGTAAGGTAGGTTTTTAATTACAGGTATAAGGGAAGACTAATAAAAAAGGTTGTGAAATAAAAATATGTTTGTGGATATGGCAAAAATAAGCATTAAGGCCGGCAAAGGCGGAAACGGAAGCGTCGCATTCAGACGGGAAAAATACATACCAATGGGGGGGCCTGCAGGCGGTGACGGAGGCGACGGAGGAAGTGTCATCATAGTTGCCGATGAAGGTCTCAGGACTTTGATGGATTTCAGATACAAAAACCATTATCAGGCTGAAAACGGAGAAGACGGCAGAGGGAAAAAACAATATGGTGCTGACGGCAAGGACCTTTATTTGAGGGTTCCTCCGGGAACCTTGATAAAGGACAAAGAAACAGGCATTGTGCTGGCTGATTTAAAAACCGGCGGTCAGGAATATGTCGCTGCAAGGGGAGGCCACGGCGGCAAGGGAAATGTTAAATTCAAAAGCTCCATAAGGCGCACTCCCCGATTTGCCGAACCTGGAGGCAAGGGAGATGAAAGGGAAATTGTGCTTGAACTGAAGCTCATTGCGGATGTAGGGCTTATAGGGTTTCCCAATGTAGGAAAATCAACAATACTGGCATCTGTAACAAGCGCCAAGCCAAAAATAGCAAATTATCCCTTTACGACTTTAAAGCCGAACTTGGGGGTTGTTTCAATAGGCGAAGGCCACAGCTACGTGCTTGCTGATATTCCCGGGCTTATAGAAGGTGCTTCAGAAGGTGCAGGCTTGGGGCTTGACTTTTTAAGACATGTTGAAAGAACAAGATTGCTTTTGCATGTGCTTGATGCATCAGGCCAGGAGGGAAGGGACCCAGTTGAAGATTTTTATAAAATAAATGAAGAATTAAGCCAATACAGCGAAAAATTATCACAAAAACATCAGGTTATAGTCTTGAATAAAATGGATTTGCCGGAAGCTGCAAATAATGTTGAAAAGATAAACAAAATATTTTCAGACAAATACGAAATAATCCAAGTATCTGCCGCAACTGGCCAGGGACTTGACTTTTTGAAGAAAAGAGCATATGAAAGACTGATCCAGATTGAAGAAGAGATAGAATTTGTTGATGAAAATGCTGTAGAAAGTTTCTTTGACAAAAAGGATAGGGATACGATTGTTGTAAGCAAGGAAGATGATTATTTTTCCGCAGAGGGAGACTTCCTCGAAAGACTTGTTGCATCAACCAATTTTGATGATTTTGAATCCTTTTCAAATTTCCAGAAGGTCCTTGTGGACAAGGGAGTAATACAGAAATTAAGAGACCTGGGTGCCGTAGAGGGAGACTTAATAAGTGTCTGCGGAGTTGAATTTGATTTCCTTGATTAAACAAATTACGCAACTTTTCTTATAATATTAAATCATAGACTGTACAGGAGGAATCCTCGCAGTCTTTTTCTTTTTCCCCGACTTGGAATTATATAAACCCTGTGTGTTTCTGTACTCTCATATAAACTCCTTTCCTTTATTGCCGGTATTTTGGCAGACAGTATGGAATTATACTTTTACTGTCACACTTTTGATTCCTCAAAATATAATAGTAGTCTCAATAATTCTTTTTAAGGATAGGCAAAGATTCATTACGTAGAATGTTTAAATGTGCATTTGTTTTATATACACATATTTTATAATATGAACAAAGAAATCATATAAACCAGGTGTAATATATTATCAATACAAAACAAAAAAGGGGGTGGGAAAATGGTTAAAGGAATATTATTTGACAAGGACGGCACATTGATTGATTTTTCATTGTGGAGGAATGCCGGAATCAAAACGATTCAAACTATATTGAATGAATATGATATAAATGGCGAAAAGCTAAACAAAGACCTTCAAAGAGCTATCGGCATAAAGGAAAATGGAGTGGAGCCTTTTGGAGCTTTAGCTTACAGCTCACATGAGAATGTGGCATATGAGCTTCATTCCATTCTAAAAAAGCATGTGAATATCGAACTTGACAGATTCCAGACCCATGTGGTCGAATTGCTTCGAAAAGAAGTATTAAAGGATGATGCTGATTTTAAAGAAATTGTAAGCATAAAAAAATTATATGAATATCTAAATTCCAAAAACATAAAAATGGGTATGGCAACAGCAGATTCCAGCCAATCCGTCATGCATATGATAAACACCCTGAATTTAAGCGACAGCTTTGATTTCATCGGCTCATATGACGGTACAATGAAGCGAAAGCCTCACAAGGACATGTGTATGAGATTTTGCTCAATGTACGGCTTGGAACCCGGCCAGGTGGCAATAGTGGGAGATTCCTATAACGATATGCTCTTTGCATTAAATTCCGGTGCAATAGGAGTAGGGGTATTGTCAGGTGTAAGCAGCAAAATAAATTTGAAGGATGTAGCCAATGTCATTGTTGCTTCTGCCGGCACATTGTTTGATGAATATGTGCTTGAAGCATTAGATGAGAAATATTATGGTGCAAGAGAGCTTAGGACAGCGTAAGCCTGTGATTGAAAATAAATCGGGCTTATTTTTTTCTCTTAGTCATAATTTTCTATATAGTGGCAATAATATATACAAAACACCAGGGGAGAAAATTATGAATGATTTTGAGAAAATCCAAAAAATGTACGATAATGGATTCAGGTGCATAAGATATGATGATACCAAAGACGGGGACATGTGCATATATTTTAAGAATTTTGACAATGAGGATTCCGAAGCCTTGAGAGTATCAGATTTTGAACAAAAAATGCAGATAAAAAATTTTATCAGACAAAATACCATGAGATAGGAAGGAACTTGCTTTTACAGTTCCTTTTTGGTTCTTTATGTCCAATTATTTCTTGTAATCCCAACTCTTCTAATATATAATATCTGTAATATTTAAAGTGAGGGATAAATTATGAGTACTGCAGATAAAATTTTTATACAAATGTGCAAGGATATATTGACAAATGGAGTATGGGACACAGCTTACGATGTAAGGCCAAGGTGGGAGGATGGTACGCCTGCTCACACTATCAAGAAGTTTGGAGTGGTAAACAGATATGATTTGCAGGAGAGCTTTCCGATTCTCACACTGAGAAAAACTAATTTCAAAGCTGCCGTAGATGAATTATTGTGGATATGGCAGAAGAAGTCAAATAATGTTAATGACTTGAACAGCAGGATATGGGATTCATGGGCAGATGAAACAGGCTCCATAGGCAAGGCTTACGGTTATCAATTAGGCATTAAGCATAAATACAGGGAAGGGGATTTTGACCAGGTAGACAGAGTAATCTATGATTTAAAAAACAATCCTGCAAGCAGAAGAATCATGACAAATATTTATAACTTTCAGGATCTTCATGAAATGCATCTATACCCTTGTGCATACAGCATGACCTTCAATGTTTCAGGCAACAGGTTAAATGCAATACTAAACCAGCGGTCTCAGGATGTTTTGGCTGCCAACAACTGGAACGTGGTACAGTATTCAATATTGGTGCATATGATGGCTCAGGTTAGCGGACTGGTTGCCGGAGAACTGGTTCATGTAATTGCGGATGCTCATATTTACGACAGGCATGTTCCTATAATAGAAGAGCTAATTGAAATGGAAAGCCACGATGCACCGGTTCTGGAAATAGACAAGAGCATCAATGATTTTTATGATTTTTCTGTGGACAGTTTTAATTTAGTTGATTATAAATACAATCCTTTTAAGGTAAAGGTACCCATTGCGGTATAAGGGAGAAACCATGAAATTAATAGTTGCAGTAGCAAGAGATTGGGGAATAGGAAATAAGGGGGAGCTCTTATTCAATGTGCCTCAGGATATGGATTTTTTTAAAAAAACTACCTTGAATAAGGTTGTTGTCATGGGGAGAAAAACTCTTCTTTCTCTTCCGGGAGGAAAACCCTTGATAAACAGGACAAATATAGTTTTAACACGTGATGTGAATTTTGAAAAGGAAGGCTGTATCGTAGTAAATTCAACAGAAGCCTTGTTTGAAGAGCTGAAAAATTATAACAGTGACGATGTGTTTTTAATAGGCGGGGGAAAATTGTACAATGAATTGTATCCTTTTTGCAGCGAAGCCTATATTACCAAATTTGACGCAGTATTGGAAGCAGATACATATTTGCATAATTTTGAAGAGGATAAGGACTGGCTTCTAACGTATGCTTCTGAGCTGCACGAACACCAGGGATTAAGATTCATATTCACAACCTACAAAAATCTGGCATATGAAAAGGGGACGGGTGGTCTGCCAATCAACGTCAACAGTTTTTAGAGAAGATTTTTTCTTTCTTAGGAGTTTTTAATTATATATAATGGTTTTTACTTTAGAAAAAAGGGGTGCTGCTCTAGTTTTGAGCGGCCCCCCTTTTAATTGCTATTTTCTATTTGTCAATATGAACATTCAGTTTATCTTTAATTGCAGCCTGGGCAGCAGCTAGTCTAGCAACAGGAACTCTGAACGGTGAGCATGATACATAGTCAAGCCCAACCCTGTGGAAGAATTCCACTGATGCGGGGTCTCCGCCGTGCTCGCCGCAAACTCCAAGGTGCAGCTCTTCCTTTGCTTTCCTGCCTAAAGTAACAGCCATGGCAACAAGTTTTCCCACGCCTTCCTGGTCGATTGTTTCAAAGGGGTCTTGTTCAAGAATTCTTGCTTCCTTGTAATCTTCAAGGAATTTGCCTGCATCATCTCTAGAATATCCAAATGTCATCTGTGTAAGGTCGTTTGTACCAAAGGAGAAGAAATCTGCATATTCTGCCACTTCATCAGCTGTCAGGCATGCTCTTGGTATTTCAATCATTGTACCTACAAGATAGTTCAGATCAGATTTGAATTCTTTCTTTGTTTCCTCAGCTGTTTCAATTATCAGTTTTCGCAGTATCACAAGCTCTTCTTTCTTGCCTACGAGGGGAACCATTATTTCCGGCACAATTTCAATATTTTCTTCTCTTGAAACTTCAATGGCAGCCTCGATTATGGCTCTTGCCTGCATTTTTGCTATTTCAGGGTATGAAATTGCAAGACGGCAGCCCCTGTGGCCCAGCATCGGGTTAAGTTCATGGAGACTGCTGATTTTGGCTTTTAATTCTTTTAACGGAACATCCATAGCTTCAGCTAATTCCACTATATCTTCTTCCTCTACCGGCAGGAATTCATGAAGGGGAGGATCAAGCAGTCTTATTGTAACCGGACGAACGCCCATTGCTTTAAATATTCCTTTGAAGTCATTTTTCTGCATAGGCATAATTTCTGCCAAAGCTTTTTCTCTCTGTTCCAAAGTATCAGAAATAATCATCTTTCTTACAGAGAATATACGGCTTTCTTCAAAGAACATGTGCTCGGTTCTGCAAAGTCCGATGCCCTCTGCTCCGAATTTTACAGCTGTTTCTGAATCATGGGGTGTATCTGCATTTGTTCGAACTTTAAGTCTTCTGAATTCATCTGCCCAAACCATTAATTTTTCAAAGTTTCCGGATATATTGGCAGGAACTGTTTTTATTACTCCTACATATACGCTTCCTGTTGAGCCGTCAAGGGAAATATAGTCGCCTTCATTGTAAACAACCTTGTTTACTGTCATGGTTTTGTTCTTTTCATCTACTACTGCTGATTCACAGCCGGCAACACAGCATTTGCCCATGCCTCTTGCAACAACAGCAGCATGAGAAGTCATCCCTCCTCTTGCAGTGAGTATGCCCTTTGCTTTGCTCATACCTTCAATATCTTCGGGGGATGTTTCTTTTCTTACCAGTATTGTGTCTTCGCCTTTTAATGATGCTGCTACTGCATCTTCAGCTGTAAAGTAGATTTTACCCGATGCTGCTCCGGGTGAAGCAGGAAGTCCTTTTGCAATGGGAGCTGTTTTTTTAAGTTCATCAGGATCAAATTTTGGGTGCAACAGCTGGTCTAATGATTTTGGGTCAACTCGTAAAACTGCTTCTTCTTCAGATATCAATCCTTCATCAACCATTTCAACTGCAGCTCTCAATGCTGCATCTGCAGTTCTTTTGCCTGAACGTGTCTGAAGCATGTAAAGCTTTCCTTCTTCAATTGTGAACTCGATATCCTGCATATCCTTGTAATGTTGTTCCAATTTCTCAGCTGTAGATATGAATTCATCATAAATTTCCGGCATTATTTCCTTCAGTTTGTCGATTGTAAGAGGAGTTCGGATTCCTGCTACAACATCTTCGCCTTGGGCATTGATTAAGAATTCGCCGAATACCTTATTTTCTCCCGTAGACGGATTTCTTGTGAATGCAACTCCTGTTCCTGATGTGTCTCCCATATTTCCGTATACCATTGACTGAACATTCACTGCTGTTCCTATATCATGGGGTATGTCGTATAGATTTCTGTATGTAATTGCTCTTTGATTGTTCCATGATTTAAACACGGCTTCCACTGCCATCAAAAGCTGTACTTCCGGGTCTTCCGGGAAATCTTCCTTTATTGTGTCCTTGTAAATCTGCTTGAATTCCTGTACCAGTTCTTTTAAATCATCTGCAGTCAGTTCTGTGTCAAATTTATAACCGTTCTTGTGCTTTTTGTTTTCAAGTGCACTGTCAAATAAATGCTTGGGAACATTTAAAACAACATCGCTGAACATTTGAATGAATCTTCTGTAACTGTCATATGCAAAGCGTGTATTTCCTGTTTTTCTTGCAATACCTTCAACAGTCCGGCTGTTTAAGCCCAGGTTCAGGATTGTATCCATCATACCGGGCATTGAAAACTTAGCACCGGACCTTACCGATACCAAAAGCGGATTTTCAACATCCCCGAACACCTTTTCTGTTTGTTCTTCAAGTATAGCTAAATAAGATTTAATCTGGCTGATTATTTCATCTGACAATTTTTCCCCTTGATTGTAAAATTCTGTGCAGGCTTCAGTAGTAACTGTAAATCCTTGAGGCACAGGCATTCCAATATTAGTCATTTCAGCTAAATTTGAGCCTTTTCCCCCTAATAAGCCTTTTTGAGAAGCGCTACCTTCTTTGAATAAATAAACCCATTTCTTTTCCATAATGTTCTCCTTTTATCTTAGATTTCTTAATATTGTCACACTCAATTATATTTTTGCATACTGACAAATCAACATTTAGTGTTTAATAAACAGTTTAATCAAAAACAATTTACATAGTCAATAATATTATAAATTTTGGTAAAAGTACAGTATTTATTTCATTAAATCCAAAAATATTATAATAACTTTGACATAACTATGCAAACATAATATAATTATTATAGTGCATTTTAAGCACACAGCGAGGTTATAATGAAATTATTGGAAAATATAAATACGCCGGATGACATTAAGCATTTAAATGTGGATGAATTAAACCGTCTTTGCAGCGAATTGAGACAATATATTCTGGAAGTCGTTTCAAAAACCGGAGGGCATCTTGCATCAAACCTGGGTGTTATAGAACTGACAGTAGCACTGCACAAGGTTTTTAACACTCCCCGCGATAAAATTATATGGGATGTGGGACACCAGACTTATGCCCACAAAATTCTTACGGGAAGAAAAAATGACATGTCAACATTGAGGCAGCATGACGGCATAAGCGGATTCCCCAAAAGAAAGGAAAGCATTTATGACGTATTTGATACAGGCCATAGCAGCACCTCTGTTTCTGCAGCAATGGGTATGGCAAGAGCAAGAGACCTAAAAAAAGAAGATTATGAAATTATAGCGGTGATAGGAGACGGTGCTCTCACAGGCGGAATGGCTTTTGAAGCATTGAATGATGCAGGAAGAAGCAATACAAAGCTTTTGATTATTTTAAACGACAATGAGATGTCCATATCCCAAAATGTGGGCGGCCTGTCCCGTTATTTGAGCAGAATAAGAACCACAAGGGGATATTTGACAACTAAAAGGGATGTGGAAAAACTATTAAATAAAATTCCGGTGGGCAGGCAGATTAAAGCTGTTTTAAAAAGAGCAAAGGATGGTATAAAGCAAATAGTTGTGCCCGGAATGCTTTTTGAAGAGTTGGGACTTACATACATGGGACCTGTGGACGGGCACAATATGCATGAACTTATCGAATACCTGGAAACGGCAAAAAATATTGAAGGTCCTTTATTAATGCATGTAATTACAAAAAAGGGCAAAGGATACAGGTTTGCTGAAGAAAGACCCAATGAATTCCACGGCATATCAGCTTTTAATCTGGAAACGGGTCAGCCTCTAAATAATTCTGCCTTGTCATACTCCGATTACTTTGGCATAAAAATGTGCGAAATTGCAGAGAAAAACGAAAAAGTTGCTGCTATAACAGCTGCTATGACTGATGGTACAGGGCTTCAGGACTTTGCCCTGAAATTTCCAAACAGGATTTTTGATGCAGGTATTGCGGAGCAGCATGCGGTTACAATGGCTGCAGGGCTGGCGGCAAGCGGTATTGTTCCTGTTGTAGCCCTGTATTCATCCTTTCTTCAAAGGGCTTACGACCAGGTTATCCATGATGTAGCACTGCAAAAGCTCCATGTTGTTTTTGCAGTAGATAGAGCAGGAATAGTAGGAAATGACGGGGAAACTCATCAGGGTGTTTTTGATGAAGGTTTTTTAAGCTCTATCCCAAATATGACGGTATTATCTCCCGCTGATTGCAGGGAATTCGGCAATATGCTGGAGTTTGCTGTTTTCTTTGACGGACCTGTTGCAATAAGATATCCAAGAGCAGCCATGAATGAAAATATCAAGGGCAGCGGCTCGGATTTGGTTTTAGGGAAAGGGCTTGTAGTTGAAGAAGGGAAAGATATTACAATAGCTGCAGCCGGGAGAATGGTAAAGACAGCAATTGAAACCAGGGAAATCTTAAAAGGGGAAAATATTGATGCAGAGGTTCTTAATTTAAGATTTATTAAACCTATTGACAAGGAACTTTTACTTAGGTCTGTCAATAAAACAAAATATTTGGTTATAATTGATGAAGCACCGATTTTTGCTTCATACGGAGCAAATATAATCAGCTTTCTCCCTAAGGAAGCAAATGTACTGTTTAAGACTTTGCCTGATGAATTTATTAAACAAGGCTCAATAGATGAGCTGTTAATAGAAAATACATTAGATGCAGACTCGATTGCTGCTGATATAATCAAGTGGAGGGAAAAATGAAACCAATAATAGGAGTGACAGTTGGCAGAAGTACAAGCGACGGCTATAGTTATGAAACAATCAACGAAAGCAATTTAAAGGCTTTGATCTTGTCAGGCGCAATACCCCTAATGCTTCCAATTACTGTAGAAGATGAATTGATGGATGAATATTTGGAAATTGTTGACGGCCTTTGTTTCAGCGGAGGAGAGGACATTTGTCCGCTTATTTACGGTGAGGACCCCATTAAAGAAGTGAAGGAAATAGACCACATAAGAGATGAGTTTGAAGTCAGGCTTTTTCAAAAAGCAGCAGCAAAAAATATTCCCGTGCTTGGTATCTGCAGGGGTTCCCAGATAATAAACGTATCCTCCGGCGGTTCCTTGTACCAGGATATTAATGTTCAAAAAGATGGGACAAGCGGTCACATGCCTAATTATAACGGTGCAGCCTACCCCCATCACAAAGTTCAAATAAAAAAGGATACTCTCTTATATGATATTTTACAAACCGAAGAAATTCCTGTAAATTCATATCATCATCAGGCTGTGAAAAATGTAGCTGAAGGATTTAACGTAGCTGCTGTTTCAAAGGACGGTACAATTGAAGCAATAGAGTCGGTGAATCATTCTTTTATTATTGGGGTGCAGTGGCATCCGGAAATATTGTTCGAAAGATATCCGGTGTTTTTAAAAATATTTAAAGCTCTGGTAAAAGCTTCATCAAAATAATAAAGCTATGCTCTTATGAAAAATTAGTGGGAAAGTGTATTATTTGTTATTGAAATTTTAAGGATTTTCATTTATATTATAGTAGAAGGATAATGAATGTTATTTCATCAAAATCAAAGAATAAAGGGGATTTGAAGATGAATAGAGTAGAAATTGTAATTGCAGATAAAAAATACAATGTAAAAACCGATGAGAGTCCCGACTATGTAAAAAAAATCGAAACTGTATTAAATGAGCAGATAAATCTAATAGCTAATCAAAACAAGCGGTTTAATGACATGGACAATTTGGTTTTGTCGGCCTTTGTTATTGTGGACAGCTATTTAAAGCTTAATGGCGAATTTGTTGAGTACAAAAAAGAAATATGCGAAGAAATTCAGACATTAAAGGAAGAGAAAGAATCATTCGAGAGGGAAAAAGAGGAATCTGTAAGCAAGGCAGCAGACGCAATAATTGAAAAAGAGAAATTCAAGGAAAAATTACTGGCAAGAGATAACGACAGAGAATATTTAAATTCACAAATATCAAAGCTCCAGGAAAGAGTAAGCGAGCAGGACCAGCAGCTTTTGAAGAGTGAAGTACTAATAAACGAATTAAAAATAAAAAATGAAGAATTGCTTGAAGATATTGATGAACTGTCCAAGGAAAGAGAGAACTTCACAAAAGAAATCAGCTTTATGAACAATACAAAAGCAAGCTTAAACGGACGGATTTCAAAGCTTCAGCTTAAACTCAACGAGAAAGACCAGGAATTAATAAAGCTTGAAAAAGATATAAGGGAACTTAAAAGCTCAGTGGATGATAAATCTCAGATGCTGTACAATTTCAGCGATGAGCAGCAAAAAATGAACTTATTGGTTGACTCAAAGGAAAAGGATATTGAATCCTTGATAAATAAAATCAATTTGCTGCAGAATAAGCTTAATGAAAAGGATGAAACAATAGCTGCCAAGGATAAACTTATAAATGATTTAAAAAACAACGAGGGTTCAGTAAAAGAAATATATGAGTCAATTAATGATGAAAAGGAAAAATATTTGGAAGAGCTTTTAATGTTGAACAGTGACAAGGAAAGCCTAATTAACAGCGTAAACCTTCTGCAGGAAAAACTGAACAGAAAGGAAGCAGAAAACTTCCAAAACCAGCTGGAAATAAATCAGCTGAAAAAGGATAATGCGGCTCTGATGGAGCTTTTAGATGAAGAATCATCAAAATCATGATTTACTCAATTTATTTGACCAAAGGTAGAAGGAAAATTAAGGTAAATCAAAAGCAACGAATTCCTAATTTATGCAGCGACAGGAGCTGATAAATTCGTGAAGGTCGACTACAAAACCATTAAGAACGCGTCGGCGTTCTTTTTTAAACAGGAGTTAAAATGAAAGCAGAATTATTAGCACCGGCTGGCAGTATAGAATCATTTTATGCCGCCGTAAACAGTGGGGCAGATTCAGTATATTTAGGGGGAAAGTTTTTCAATGCAAGGCAGTCTTCCCAGAATTTTGATAACGAGGAAATGAAGCATATTGTTAAATATGCACACAACAAAGGTGTCAAAGTATATGTTACTCTTAATACTGTATTAAAGGATAATGAAATTATTGACGCATTAAACTATGCGGTATTTTTGTATGAAAATGATGTTGATGCATTAATAGTGCAGGATTTGGGTTTGCTTTTCCTGATAAGAAAATACCTGCCTGATTTTCCCGTGAATATAAGCACACAAGCCGCTGTATATGATGAATACGGTGTTAAGTTTTTTGAACATGTCAATGTTAATAAGGTTATTATGGCAAGGGAGCTGTCCATAGTAGAGCTTAAGGAAACAGCGAAAAACACCAATACGGATTTGGAAGTATTCATACACGGTGCTCTTTGTACCTGCTATTCAGGACAGTGCTATATGTCAAGCTTTTTGGGCGGCAGGAGCGGAAACAGGGGAAAGTGCGCACAGCCCTGCAGACTGAGCTACAGCTTTTACGACAAGGAAGCAGACCGGGAAATTGAAGACTATAATACAGTGCCTCTTTTGAGCTTAAAAGATTTCATCGCGGGGGAAAGCATATATGAGCTTATAGAAGCAGGAATTAAAACATTTAAAATAGAAGGACGGATGAAGGGGCCTTCATACACTTCATCAGTGGTGGAATACTACAGACAAATAATCGATAATTATTACAGTGGTAATAATACTGATACTGCGGATTTGAGAGACAAAGCCATTCAGACATTCAGCAGGGGTTACACAAACGGCTACCTAAAGCCTTCAAAAGATGATGAAATGTATGCAAAATTAAGCTCCGGCATAAGGGGAGAAAATATTGAGGAAATAGAAGAGGACGTAAAGGATAAAGCACAGGAATTTTCAAGGTTCAGGAGAAATAAAATAAGTTTTTCCATTGAACTTAAAATTGGAGAGCAGGCTGTACTAAAGCTATTCGACGGTGAAAATACTGTTGAGGTAAAAAGTGAAGAGGCTTGCGAAAGCAGCCTCAGAAATTTTGTCACTGATGAAATAATCAATGACCAGCTGTCTAAGCTGGGTAATACAATATATGAACTTGATGGACTGGAAATAAAAAAGGATGATGGTGTTTTCATTAGAAAAAGCACCTTGAATCAATTAAGGCGGGATGCTGTGGAAATCCTTTATGACAAATGCGGCAGGGTTTATGACAGAGGAGAAGTTAAGGCTTTTTCCTACAATGATATATTTTCTTTTAATAATAAAAAAGCCCAACCTCCCAAGTTAAGCCTTAAAATAAACAGTATTGATGAATTGAAATACGCTGACAATATTAAGGTTAAGCGCTTGTATGTGCCTTATTATTTAAATGTTGAAGATGTTAAGAATATAAAAATCGAAGAAAAATATTTATGGATTCCAAACATTGTATCTATGGCAGATTATAAATTTCTGCAGAAAAACCTAAGGCTGTATGAAGAAATATTTGACGGCATATGCGTTAACAATGTTGGAAGCTTTTATTTCTTTAAGAAAAACTCGAAACTCAAGCTTCACTGCGGACCATTTTTTAACATAATCAATACATTTTCAGCAGAATTGTTAAGGGAAATGGGAGCTGACAGCTTTACATTTTCTGTAGAAACAAATATCAGGGACATGGAAAGCATGATGAAGCATTCTTCCTTGAGTTCGGAAATTATTGCCCATGAATATGTCCAGCTTATGGCTATGAAAAACTGCCCTATGTCCATAATTAAAAATTGTAAAAACCTGCAGGATTGTGAGAAGTGCAGCAATAGAAACAAGTATATGTTAAAGGACAGAAAAGGAGTATATTTCAATATTGAAAGACAAAATAAACTTACTTATATATTTAACAGTGTCCCTCTTACCATTATTGGAAAAGCCCATGATTTCGTCCGAACAAATATTGAGTTTTTTTCCATAGACACTAAGAATATAGAGGATGCGGAAGAAATAATCGATGCCCTCTACTGCGAAATAAACGGGGTTAAAATACCTGATGTTTTACAGGAAAACAAATTTACCAGAGGCCACTACCTGAAGAATATACTGTAGATGCCCTAACCCTGTTTTTCTGACCGGAGGGAAAGAAAATTAGCGGTAGGTCAAACACACAAAATTTTTAATTTATGCAAAGCAAGTAGAAAAAAATTAGCAAATAAATTAGTTAATTTACCTGCGAACCCTATTTATTAAATGTATGGAGACACATGAAAGGAATTGCTATGAGACAAAAGTCTAAATCTGTTTTGGAATTTGATAAAATTATTGAAAGAGTTGCCGGATTTGCTGAAACAAATAAGGGAAAAGAAGAGGTGTACAAAATAGATACATCTGACAGCCTTGAAGGAGTAAGTTTTAAGCAGAAGCAGACAGCCCAGGCACTTTCAATAATCATAGAAAAAGGTTCACCTCCCTTGGGAGGAATTTCTGATATAAAGGAATACGTGAAAAGAGGGGCCGTAGGAGGAATTATATCTCTCAGGGGTTTGATAAATTGCGCCGATACCTTAAGAGCTGCCAGACTTTTGAAAAACTACGTTCTTCTTAACAACGATGACAGGACCTATGATTTGCTGGAAGCTTTGTGTGAAGGTATTTATACTGACAAAAGTATTGAAGAAAGAATATATTCGGTTATTATAAGCGAGGAAGAAATAGCAGACGATGCAAGTTCTGAGCTTAAGAGAATAAGAAGAGAAATCCAAATTAAGAATAATTCCATAAAAAATAAAATCAATTCCATTGTAAGCTCTTCATCAATGCAGAAATACCTGCAGGAAACAATAGTAACCATGAGAAACGACAGGTATGTTATTCCTGTCAGAAAAGAATACAGGTCCATGGTGAGAGGCATAATTCACGACCAGTCTGCAACAGGCTCCACTTTATTTATTGAACCTATGGCTGTTGTGGAAATGACCAATGATATTTCCAATTTGAAAATCGAGGAAAAGAAGGAAATCGACCGCATACTTCTTGAACTCAGCCTTATGATAGGCGATATAAGCAGTGAAATGCTAAATAATCAAGAAATATTAACAGAGCTTGATTTTATATTTGCCAAGGGTAAGTATGCAATAAGCATAAACGGTATTGAGCCCAAGTTAAATGACAGAGGGTATATAAGGATTAAAAAAGGAAGGCATCCTCTCATTGACCGTGAAACAGTTGTACCCATCGATGCGGTTTTGGGTGATGAATATACCACACTTATAATAACAGGTCCCAATACAGGAGGAAAAACAGTTTCATTAAAAACTCTTGGCCTTTTTACACTTATGGGAATGGCGGGGCTTCATCTGCCTGCCGAGTACGGTACTGAAACGTCCGTGTTCAGCGCTGTTTATGCGGATATAGGAGATGAGCAGAGCATTGAGCAAAGCTTGAGTACATTTTCCTCTCATATGACAAATATTGTGAAGATAATGAAAGAGGTTGATGAAAAGGCATTTGTTCTTTTTGATGAGCTGGGTGCGGGTACAGACCCTACGGAAGGGGCAGCGCTTGCAATTGCAATACTTGACACTCTCCATGAAAGAAGGATACTGACTGCTGCAACAACCCATTACTCAGAACTTAAATTATATGGCCTTACAACAGAAGGAGTAATAAACGGAAGTGTTGAATTCAATGTGGAAACATTAAGCCCCACCTACAGGCTTTTGATAGGGGTGCCGGGAAAATCAAATGCCTTTGAAATATCAAGAAAACTGGGGCTGCAACAAAATATAATTGAAAAAGCAAAACAAAACATAGAAACTGACAAAATCGAATTTGAAGATGCCTTAAAGCAAATTGAAGAAAACAGAATTTATATTGAAGAAAAAAAGCAGGAAATTAACCGCCTGGAATCAGAAAGCAAGAAAAAACACAGCGAATTTTTAACAAAGGAAAGAAAGTCCCTTGAGAAAAGCGAAAAACTGGTAGATGATGCCAACTATGAAGCCAGAAAAATAGTCGAGAATGCAAAAAGAGAAGTTTCTGAAATCATAAAGGAATTAAGAAAATTAAACCTTGAAATGGATAAGGATAAAAACCGCCGTGTAAACGAATTAAGGCAGACCTTAAGCGATATGACCAGGGAATTTTCGGGGAATATTTTCTCTGACCAAATTGAGGAAGAAGATACATATGATAAGGATACACCCTTAAAAACAGGTGATGCTGTCATGGTGAGAACTATTAATCAAAAGGGGTTTATTATTTCTGATGTGGATGATTCAGAAACTGTGACAGTTCAAATGGGACTTATTAAAACAAAGGTTAAAAAAGCAGACTTGGTGAAAATTAAGTCTGATGAGGAAGTTAAACAAAAGACCGGCACATCCGGGATGGTTAAACTAAAAACTACATCCATCAGTCCTGTAATTGACTTAAGAGGATATAATCTTGATGAGGCACTGATGGAGCTTGATAAATATCTGGATGATGCCTTTATGTCAAATTTAAACGAAGTTCAGGTAATTCACGGCAAGGGGACGGGAGTGCTTAGAGAGGGAGTAAGCCAGTTTCTTAGAAAACACAAGAATATTAAAGAATCAAGGCTGGGGACCTTCAATGAGGGAGGCGATGGCGTCACCATCGTAAAATTAAAATAACAAGAGAAATAAAAAATCCTTCAATGAACTTTTTGAA
>ERZ795031.1356-NODE-1356-length-25690-cov-5.595943_pt1 | contig 25690 bp, 25 predicted proteins | sample MGYA00375123_ERZ795031 | MGnify/ENA primary metagenome ERZ795031 (study PRJEB30166, sample SAMN05720159) | activated sludge metagenome | isolation source: anaerobic digester from wastewater treatment plant | place: USA | collected 2015-04-21 ...
CTACACCAGCCAGCTTGGATGCTTCTAAACAGGCAGTGAAGTTTGAGTTTGATGGATCAGCTACAAATACAAAGGTAAAAGTAACGGTAGTTGAAGAAGGAAAAGAGTATTCTGATACTTATGAGCTTGCTGATAACCAAGTTTCAACTATAAATGCATTCTTTAACGGTGGTACTGATGTAGGAGGCAAAACTCTTATAATAAACGGTAAACAGCTTAAAGCTGCCGCTCTTATAAGCGGAGCTGCGACAGACAGAGTTAACATAAACTCCATCACATGGCCTACCATGGTTGACGGTACTCTTGCAGGAACTTCTGGCGGAACAGCCAGGGACTTTTCACTTGCAGGCGGTATAAAGCTTACGGATACCGTTAAAGGACAGGATATTTACTATGATCCGAAAAACGTTAAAGTTACAGTTACTAATGCTGCTGGAGCCATACCCGGAAGTGTAACGGTTTCTCTTACCACAAAGGATGGTGTAAAGAACTTTACAATAAACGGAACGGTAGATGCAGGAGTTGGAAAGAACGTTTCTTACCAGCAGTTTAACGAAGCCTTCAGCGATGGCGTAAAGAACGGCAACCTTAGGATAACCGGTCTCAGCCTAAGCAATGGGCAGGATACTGATGAACTTACGGCAACGGCTGCTACAGGAGTTACGTTTGCATCGGTAAAAAACATTATACAGCCGCCTTCCGGAGGATCACCTAAGTTTGTAGATGTCAATAATCCTCAGAACTTTGTTGTGGCCGGATATAAGGCTCCTACAGTTGCAGCGTCCACCCTCGTATATGATTCGCTTGGACAGGCTTATAACGTATACCTTAATTTTACAAAAATAAATGAAAATACATGGTTCTGGAAAGCTCAGATGGAGGACGGAACACCTCTTTACAAGCTTAATGAAGACGGTACAAGAGATATGACAAGCTTTGCCGACGGTGTAATAGCTTTTGACGGCAATGGCGGTATTATGAGCACTAATTGGAGGCTAAGGGAAGACGGAACAATAGATACCAATACCACAGATAACAATAACGGTTCACTAGGATTCTGGTTTGATCCAGCTAAACCAGGAGCGGCACCTAATCCTACCTATAATCCCAGTTCGATCTCAGCAGCCGGACCTGTGATGGCACAAGTAAAGTTTCAAGAGTTGACGCAGTTTGCTTCTCCGCATTCGATAGCGGTTACTGAACAAGATGGAAATTCTGAAGGTACTCTTGATTCTTTTGCTATAAATGAAGTCGGACAGATAATAGGAACTTTTACCAACGGGAAGTCGGATGCTTTAGGTCAGGTTGCCCTTGCTGTTTTCAATAACCCGGCTGGTCTGCTTGAACTTGGAAACTCTCTTTACGCGCAAAGCTCTAACAGCGGAATTCCTCAGATAGGAACCTGCGGGGTGGGAGGACGCGGAACATTGCTTCCAGGAACTCTGGAGATGTCCAATGTTGACCTTGCAGAAGAGTTTACCAACATGATCATAGCCCAGCGAGGATTCCAGGCCACATCAAGAATAATTACCACAGCTGATCAGATACTAAACGAACTGGTCAACATAAAGAGGTAGTATGAAGTTTTTGGAGGTGACGTATGATTAGTGTGACAAGACTAAATAACGAAGGATTTGTGATAAACGGCGAACTTATAGAAAAACTTGAAGCCAAGCCTGATACAACGATAACTCTTTTGAACGGACATGTCTATATTGTCAAGGAAAAGGTTGAAGAAGTCATTAAAAAAGTGATAGAATATAAGAAGAGTATATTTATAGGCCCGCAAAAGGAGTGAAACAATAATGGATATTTCAAGTCTTTTAGGTTTGGCTCTTGGAATCATAGCTTTTGTTTTCGGAGTGTATTCATCTGCCGGCTACAGTTTCAGTGGACTGTCGGCAATGATCGATGTTCCGTCAATGATAGTTACTATAGTAGGATCAATAGGCTCTATGTTCATTTCAAATCCGAAAGAAAAGGCTTTCAAATTTGTATCTTATATAATGATGGCACTTAAAGAACAGAAGATAGATATGCTAGGTACACTCAGAACTCTTTACACCTTTGCTGAAAAAGCCAGAAGAGACGGCATGATTTCTCTTGAAGAGGATATAGGTAAGATTGATGATGAGTTTATGAGAGACGGTCTTCGAGCAGCCGTTGATGGTACCGATCCAGAAGAGATCCGTAAGATACTGGAGATAAAGATGGAGCTTTATGAGGATGACCAAGGTGGCAATATTGCTGTAATGGAGTCATGGGGGGCATATGGGCCTGCTTTTGGTATGATCGGTACTCTTATAGGACTTATACTCCTTTTGGGACAGCTTAACGATCCGACAGCGATAGGTCCGTATATGTCGGTTGCTCTTATCACAACCCTTTACGGAGCATTGATTGCAAATATTCTTGCAACGCCTGTTGCTGATAAGCTCAAAAAGAGAACCGCAAAAATGATAAGTATGAAGAGAATGACTACAGAAGGAATACTTTCGATAGTTCAGGGCGAAAATCCCCGTCTTATGGAAGAAAAATTAAAGGCGTTCTTATCTGCGCAGGATAGGGCAACATATGAAAAAGGAAAAGGCGAAGCACAGGCCTGAGCTGGAGGTAAAAAATGGGGAAGGACAAATGCAACTGCCCGCCACCGGCTCCTGTGTGGCTAACAACTTTCAGTGATCTGAATAATCTTTTGACAACCATGTTTATAGCTCTTTTTTCTATGGCCACTATATCTCCCGGTAAGTTTCAGCAGGCTGCATCAAGTTTGGCGAGTGCGTTTAACGGTCAGCCAATGGGAGTGCTTGTCGGCGGTAAAACGATTAGTGAGGAGCCGCTTATCACTTCGAATCCAGGTGTAAAGGAAAACCTTCTTAAGATTCAGATGGATGAAAATTTTAAAGGTATGATCACTATAGAAGAAACTGACAGGGGTACCATAATACATATAAAGGACTATGCATTCTTTGAAACAGGCAGTGCACAGCTTACAAAAAAAGCAAAGGAGCTGTTGTATCTCATAAGTACAATCATACTTGAACATACTTCAAACGATATAGAAGTATATGGGTATACTGATGAACGAGCTGTTTTATCGACTAGTGTATATCCTTCGAACTGGCATCTTTCTAATGCCCGCGCCGCCAGTGTAGCTTACTTTATAACAGGGGAGCTTAAGGATAGGCGTCTTGTTGAACTTGTAGGTCAGATTAAAAGCGGTCAGTTTGATATCAATTACTTTTATGAACCAACAAGGTTTTTTCCGATAGGAAGGGGAGATGCTGATATTCTTAAGGAGATGGATGAGCTTAAAATTGCCAATGATAACCGTCGCGATATCCTTAGCCTTGACTTTCAGAAAGGTTCCATGACAGCGCAGGAGTTAAAGGATAAGCTTGCTTCCATCGATAAAGAGTATGAAAGTGCAAAAGAAAAATTAAGAGAAGATTATAGAAGAGTAGACTTACTTATACTTAGACAAAGAGTAAGATAGGAGGATTGATTATGGCTCAGGAAAATCCGGTACCGGAAGAGGGTAAGAAAAAAGGCGGAAATAATTTTTTGCTGATGATAATAATAGTCGTCGTAGTTACTCTGGTGGTTTCTGCAGGAACGTCATTCCTGATAATAACGCTTTTGGGACAAAATGTACAAAAAACTGCAGATGCGACACCTTCTGCCGGTACTACTGGCACTACAGGCTTGGTGGTTCAGGCCGAAATGATCAGGGAAGGCGCACGTTATCCTGTGATGCTCAAAGGCGGAAAGGATGTTGCCATTGTTGATGCACTGTACTATAAAGTTGGAAGCGAAGAATGCCGTTCTTCAATAGGTACAAATAAACTGGAAATACTTGATGCCGTAAGGACGATCTTTCTTAATAAGACTTCTTCGGAAGTTACAAATCCTACAGGTCAGGAACTTATAAAAAAACAGATAAAAGATGCTGTAAATGAGATAACCGGATATACAGGAGAAAGAGAAAAAATAGGGGTTCTGAGTGTTATTCTTATAATTCTTACAATCTCCCAGAATCAATAGAGAGGTGCCTATATGGTCGAAGGCGATAAGCTGTCTCAGGATGAAATTGATAAGCTGTTAAAGAACATGACAGCCCCTGAGGGCGAGAGTGAAGGATCTGAAAAACCCTTTGAAGAAAAAAAAGTAAGAGAATATAATTTCAGACGTCCTGTAAAGTTTTCTAGAGAACAGCAGCGTACTCTGCAGCTTGTTCATGAAAATTTTGCACGTGAGCTTTCCACTTATCTTTCAGGAAGGTGCAGGACATTCGTAGATATAAATTACGCAAGTATTGATCAGATAACTTTTTCAGAGTTTCAGCAATCTTTAACCTCGCCTACATATATCGCAGTTTTTTCGACATCCTCTCTTGCTGGTAACGCAATACTTCAGGTTGGTCTTGACATAGGGTATGCTATGATAGACAGGCTTCTTGGCGGACCCGGCAGCACTCTTGAAGAGATAAGAACGCCTACTGATGTTGAGACGGCTATACTCAGAAAAGAATCTTCCGTCATGCTGGGGGCTCTTTCAAAGGCATGGAGTACTATAGAACCTTTTGAAGTTAGCCTTGAAAAAATTGAAACCAATCCTCAATTTATACAGATAGCTCCTCCGAACGAAATGACCATACTTGTCACTTTATCTATAACCATCAGAGATGTGCAAGGGTTTATGAATATTTGTTTTCCTTCTTCCACACTTGAACCTATAAGCGATAAGCTTTCAACCAGAATGTGGACACAGACAGCGAAGAAGTCGCCTGAAGTACAGGAAAAGCTTAAGAATATGCTTATGCTTTCAAAGCTTGACCTTACGGCAGTGTTGGGAAAAACAGATATCTGTATCTCTGATATGCTTAAATTGCAGATAGGTGATGTAGTGAGGCTTGATTCTTTTTATCAGGATCCTATAGATTTTGATGTTCAGGGAGTATCCATCTTCAAGTCAAAAGTGGGAACTAACAAGGGTTTTTATGCAGTGCAAATAGAAAAGGAAAACAAACAGTTGCTTGAAAAAACATTTCTTACAAAAGTACTAAATGAAAAATTTAAGACCGATAAACCCCGTGAAGGCGGTTCGGACAAAGGGGGTATGTGATTATGTTAGGAGACGAATTTTTAACCCAGGATGAACTGAACTCTTTGCTTAACGGGCTTAATTCAGATGAGGTAAAGCAGCCTGACAACAATCCATTGCTGGATATGATGGGTGAAATTGGCAACATAGCTATGGGAGCCGGTTCAACAACCATGTCCACTCTTCTTAGAAAAAAAGTTAGTATTACATCTCCGGATGCAAGCATAATAAAGTTTAAAGATATAAAAACAAAGTTTTCAGGTCAGCAGTTGGTTATAACCATAAACTATAAAAAGGGTCTTGAAGGTTTGAATACTTTTGTTATGCCTGCAAGAATAGCTCAGATTATTGCTGACCTTATGATGGGCGGCAATGGGGATCTTCCTGCAGAGGTTCAGCTTGATGAGCTGGGAATGAGTGCAGCTGGCGAAGCCATGAATCAGATGATGGGTTCAGCAGCAACTGCGATGGCTGAATTTATAAAAACACCAGTCGATATCACTCCGCCGACTGTAAGCATACTTGACTTTGATAATGGAGATACAAAATTTCCTCCTATTGAATCAAATGATGAAGCTGAGATAATATGCATAAAGTTCAGCATGGAAATAAAAGAAATTGCAACGACTACCGTGTGGCAGTTTATACCAATGCATTTTGCCAAACACATAGAAAGTTTGATGAAAGGTCCGGAAACACCGGCATTTCAGCCGCCACCGGCAAAAACACAGCAGATACCCGTTCAACAGCCCGTGCAGCAGATACCTGTTCAACAGCCGCAGCAACAGTATCAGCCACAACCGCAATATTACAATGTTCCGGTTCAGCAGCCTATGTATCAGGTGCCTCAAGGTTTTTCAAATCCAAACATTATGCAAGGAAGTGAGGTAAAGGTGAATCCAGTCAATTTTGGTCCTTTAACGGGTCAGCCCTCCCCTGCAACAGAGAGTATAGATTTATCAAAGCTTCAGCTTTTGATGGATGTTCCGCTTGAACTGACAGTTGAACTGGGAAGAGTGAAAATGTCTTTGAGAGAGATACTTCAGCTTTATGAAGGATCGATGGTTCAGTTGGACAAGCTTGCAGGAGAACCTCTGGATGTCTATATAAACGGAAGGCTTATTGCAAGAGGTGAAGTTGTTGTAATAGAAGAATCTTTCGGTATAAGGATAATTGAGATTGTATCTCTTGAAGAGAGGATAAGAACTATAAAATGAAGCAAAAGGCATTCATATTTGTTTGTTTGGCGGTTCTTTGTAATATCTGCATGGGCTCTTATCAGAATGTTTTTATAGAGTATCTTTCAAACTATTCCGGTAAATCCTGCATACATGCCGATATTTCTGTTATGTTTAATATTAAGCAGGTACCTAGGTCAATAACAGCCGATCTGTATATGGTAAATTCAAAGTATATTGTATATGAGTTAAAAGAGCCAGAAATTTTTTCTGGCATTTTTTACGTATACGATATATACAACGGTATTTTCTATACCAAAAACAACGAAGAAGTAGATGCTTATGAAGAAATAAGCATCATAACAGCAAGCATACCAAATATTCTAAACAGTATACTTATAGCCTTTCAGCCAGATAAATTCAATTTTTATGAGAAAATTGAAGATAACTTTCTTAACTTTTATTTTGAACCCAAATCCAAAAATTTTTTACAGCTGTTTGCACGTGTGGATTACGTAAAGTTTAAGGCTCAGTTCTTTTCCCCGTATAAAGGAGTGTATGTTTTTGACAGCTTCTATGTTCTGAATTCAGATGATACCAAGAACATAAAGATAAGCATAAACAAAATTGACTATCCGGATGAAGCACAGGCGTCAAAAATATTGGAAAGTTATTTTTCAAAATCTTTGAGCAGATCTGAAAGTAAGTAGGTTGAGTAAAGTTTTTTAAGCTTCTCTTTATTGGAATAATCCTGCAGATATTGAAACTGAACCTTCAACAGTTCCTTTCCAGAAGGGGTTCCATGTCCGGGAACCACATAATCTATATCGTAAGTATCCAATTTGCAAAGCAGATCCTTCCATATGTCAATATTTGCTCCCTGAGTTTCGGCGTGCACGTTAGAAAAAACAAGATCGCCGGATATAAGCAGGTTGTCAGGCTTTATGATATATATGGTACTGTCTTTTGAATGTCCGCCTACGGAGATACCGTTTATTATAGTATTTCTAAAGGATTTAAGAATATTTCCGTTGAAAAGTTCCACCTTTTTTTTCGTAAGTAACTGTTGCAGATTCATAAAGTCTGATCCTGAGTTCTCTGAAAGGATTTTCAGGCTTTCTTTTTTTATAGAGTTAAGACAGTAAAACGTTTCCAAATTCATAAAAAGTTCAATATTTCTTTTCGAAAAAAGTACTCCAAAGGAATGATCAGGGTGGTAATGAGTGAGAAATACCTTTTTAACTTTTTTGTTGTACTTATCCTGTAGGATATCGATTGCCTCTTCAAATTTTTTGCTGTAAAGAGACGAATCAAATACTACAATCTCATCATCCAGTTCGAGTCCGCATATATTGCTTGCTCCATTTTCAAACCAAAAAATATTTATCTTTCCGGATTTTTCGTACATTTCATCGACCTCTCTATTATTTGTATTCATGTTATTTTTCTACAAAATTATTTACATATCCTTAAATAGATGGTATAATTTTTTCAGTTAATAAAACAAACCAACCAACGGGGTGATTTAATGCTTTTAAAAGACTTTTTAAAGAAGTACTGGTGGAGGTACTCCATAGGCGTACTCTTCCTGATTGCAGTGGATTTGATACAGATCATTATCCCCAAAAAAGTCGGTGAAATAGTGGATATTCTTAAAACACCTTCTCCCGATCTTCAACTTATTTTAACTATTGTGACAGGGGTTGTTTTTTTAGCCATAGGTCTTTCATTGGGAAGATTTCTATGGAGGGTTACGATAATTGGGGTTGCAAGACTTTTTGAGTTTAAGACAATCAATAAAATGTTTTTTCATATAATGGATCTTGACCAGGATTTTTATGACAGATGGCGCACTGGAGACCTTATGACCAGGTTTACTTCAGATACTCAAACCGTAATGCGAATGCTGGGTTTTGGAGTAATAATGCTGGTAGATACACTGGTCGTTACCGTAATGACAGTTCTTGCAATGGGAGAGTTTGTGAGCTGGAAGCTGACATTGCTTTCAATCATACCTATACCTTTTATAGCGATAGTATCGGTTTTTTTCGGAAGAATTATTCATAAGCGTTTTACCAAGCTTCAGGAATGCACTTCAGAGCTCTCAAATATTACGGAGGAGAGTGTTTCTGGCATACAGGTAGTAAAGGTTTTTTCAAATCAGAGTACCATGAAGGATATTTTTAACGCCAGGTCAAAAAAATTCTACGATTCCCAGGTTTCACTTACCAGGGTGTGGGGGCTTATGTTCCCACTAATAAACTTTCTCGGAGCCTTTTCAAGTCTGCTTGTTTTTTTCTTTGGCGGCAAGATGGTGGTGAACGGTGAGATAACTCTCGGAAACTTTGTTATGACCAACTCATATGTTGGGATGCTTATATGGCCTATGATGGCTTTTGGATGGCTTATGAACATACTCCAGAGCGGAAGGGCTTCCCTCAAACGTATTAAAGAGGTTCTTAACCAGCAAAAAAGCATTGTCGAGAAAAATGACTCTATAAAAGATGGATTTTCAGGTTTATACAGCTTCAAAAATTTCTCATTCAGCTATCCCAATACCGAACGAATAGTGCTGAAAGATATAAACATAACGATAGAACCAGGTCAGATGATAGCTCTTGTCGGCAAGGTCGGTTCAGGTAAGTCAACTCTGGCCAAGCTGATGGCCAAGCTTTATCCTGTTGATAACGGTATGCTTTATCTGGACTCTCATGATATAAACGATGTTGACGGAAAGTATATAAGAGAAAATGTTTCATATGTTCCTCAGGAATCCTTTCTTTTCTCTATGACTATAAGAGAAAATATAGCTTTCAGTGACAAAAAAATTGAAAACAGGGTTGGAGAGTATGCCGCTATGGCTAGTGTAGACGAAGATATCAAGAGACTTGCACAGGGCTATGAAACCGTTGTCGGAGAAAGGGGAGTCACACTTTCCGGAGGACAGAAGCAACGTGTAACTATAGCCAGGGCACTTGCTAAAGACTCACGAGTAATAATTCTGGATGACTGTCTTTCTGCAGTAGATACCGAAACAGAAGAGGCCATAATAAAAAGTCTTCGCAAAGAAACCATGGGAAAGACAGTTGTTATTGTTTCACATAGACTAAAAGCGGTCAAGAATGCCGACCAGATATTTGTTTTTGATAATGGAAGCATAATTGAATCCGGTACCCATAATGAGCTTTTACGTAAGAAAGGTCTTTATAATTCCATGTACGAGAAGCAGCTTATAGAAGAAAAGCTCAAGGAGGTTTGAAAATGGCTTCTGCATACGAACAGATTTTTGAAGAAGAAAGAGAAAAAGATCTTGGAGATGTGCTTTTATTTAAATGGTTGTGGAAGTACATAAAAAAATATGCTGCTATACTTGCCATAGCGTTTATTTCGCTTGGTCTTACAACAGCTGTTGACCTTTCGGTTCCAAATATAATACGTTACGGAATAGATAACCTTTTGAATGTACAGTATAAATTTAATCTTGTAGGTGAAACTTTCGTATACTCAGAAAATGGCGATTACACTGCTTTAGTTGAAGATCATGGTTATTATATGGTTAAAGATGGTGAGAAAACAGCTGTATCCGACGTATACTATAAAGATGCATCAAGTAAATCAATTTCAAGAATCAATTCTTTTGCCTTTTTATTTCTCAGTCTGCTTATGGTTCAGCTTCTTTTTAATTACGGACAGGTTTTTTTCTCAAATCTTTTGGGGCAAAAGGTTATATACGATATAAGATCTGAGCTTTTTGGACATGTTGAAAAGATTAAATATGATTTTTTCACCAAGAATCCATCAGGAAAGATAACAACCAGAATTGTCAACGATACTCAGAATATCTCTGAATTTTTTACGGAAGTCCTGACAAGTCTAACCAAGGATATTGCGATACTTACAGGTGTTGTAATACTTATGTTCAGACTCAATATAAAGCTTTCCGGTTATGTTGTAATAACCTTTCCAATAGTCCTTATTGCGACCTACATATTCAGAAGGTTTGACCGTAAAGCTTACAATAAGCTCAGGACAAGGGTGGCTGCAATAAATGCCTACCTTGCTGAAAATATATCCGGAAGTACGGTTACTAAACTTTTTAACCAGGAAAAAAGAAAAAAAGATGAATTTAACGATATAAACTTTAAGCTTTACAGGTCAAAACTTGAACAGATGTTTGTTTTTGCTGTGTTCAGACCTATAATGACTCTTTTGTATTACATTACTCTTTGTATACTCTTATGGTTCGGTTCAAAAGGAGTAAGGGATGGCTTTGTGTCTTTCGGAGTACTTTATGCATTTACCGCATATATAGATATGTTTTTCAACCCTCTTTTCGATATTGCTGAAAAGTATGATATAATGCAGGGAGCATTTGCCTCTGCTGCCAAGATATATAAACTTTTAAAGCAAGAGGAGGAGGAACCTGGTAAATGCCTTTATAAGGATATTGAGAAGGGATCAGTAACTTTTAAGGATGTCTGGTTTTCTTATTCCAGTGATCATATTGAGGACAAAGATCATGAGTATGTTCTTAAGGGAGCTTCTTTTACAATAAAAGAAAGCGAAAGAGTAGCCATAGTCGGTGAGACTGGTTCGGGAAAGACCACTACTGTTAATCTTATTAACGGTCTATATAAGTTCCAAAAAGGAGATATACTGCTTGACGGAAAACCACTTTTTGATTATGATGTCTCCAATCTCAGAAGGCGCATAGCGGTAGTTCCGCAGGATGTTTTTCTCTTCTCCGGAAATATAACCAACAATATACGTCTTTTCAATGAAAACATAACCAAAGAACAGGTTGAACAGGCCGCAAAAAAAGTTTATGCTGATGAAGTAATAAAAAAGTTACCGCAGGCTTACGACAGCGAACTGCTTGAAAGAGGTAGCACTCTTTCCTCAGGCGAACGCCAGCTTATAGCCCTGGCAAGAGCGGTTCTTTTTGATGCCAAGATCATTATACTTGATGAAGCCACTGCCAATATTGATGTTGAAACAGAATATCTTATTCAGAAGGCCCTTAATGATCTATCTGCCGACAAAACCATAATTTCCATTGCGCACAGGCTTTCTACCGTTAAGAGCTCAAAGAGAATAATAGTGGTTCACAAGGGGAAAGTAGCGGAGGAAGGCTCGCACGATGAACTTATGGCAAAAAAAGGTATATACTTTGATCTTTACAGACTTCAGTTTGAAAACTCATAACTTTGCTGATATAAAAAGGCAAATTATTTTAAGTAAAATATATAGTAAAAATAAATAGGAGGTAGCGAAATGGAATTTAGTCTGGATCAGATAATACAGATTATGTTAGCAAAACTTGAGAATGTCGAAATGTCTCTTGAAGATTTAAAGTTCAGAACCAACATTGCCCTTAGAGTTCTCAGAAAATCAGGGGCATTAACTGATGAAGAGCTCAAAGCATCCATAAAAGATGAGTTTACAGCAATGGTAGAGATTGAAGGTAAAAAAGTCGAAGTTCCCCAGGAAAAAGTTGATGAAGTTGCCAAAAGCATAATACAATGGGTTGATAACGATCTTGATGCGATGAAGAAAAAAGTCGAAGAGTATCAAAAACAGGTTGAAGATATGATGGCAAAGGAAAAAGGCTCTGCCGATATATCAGTTGCTCCACCAGATCTTCTTAACAGGCTTGATGCAGCTAAAAAGACCCAGAATAAACAAGGTAAAGGTGGAATAATTCTTTCTTAAATAATAAAAACCGGCATATGCCGGTTTTTATTATTTAAGAAGAATCTTATGCTTTTCAAGCTGTTCAATAATATTCTGAAAGTCTGACTCTTTTTCGACAATAATATGATGAATATGTACTCCTTTATTGATTGAAGAAAGAGGCTTAGAGTTTTTTATGCGTGCACAAAAGGCTTGGACATCATCGACAGTGGATACACCTATGGCTCCTGTTATCTCACCATAAACCGGATGTTCAACTACGATATCAACAACCGTGGCATTGTTGTTTACCATTATGAGAAGTTCATCACGTATTTCACTCATGCTATGCCTTACAGCCACGGTTTTTATATGTTTCTTTTCACTGTTTATATAGTATCCTCTGGAATTTGACCTTATATCCTCCCCCTGGGCTTTTAAAATCATAACATCCCTCACTATGATCTGTCTTGTCACACCAAACTTCAGTGCAAGCTCACTGCCTGATACCGGATCAGTACTTGAGGATATCGACTCAAGTACTTTTTTCTGCCGCAGGGTTTTTTCCATCAGTTAACCTCCTTATTCATTGTTTCAGGAAGAAATAAAAAGTTTAGAATACCGGTAATGACAAAAAGGATTGCGATTCCGACAAGACCTACCGTTATTGAATGTTCAAGAAAAAAAGAAGTATAGTAAGGAGCAAGAAATCCAGCAAACCTTGTGATAGCGCTGGCGGAACCGTTTCCTATCCCTCGTATGTGAGTAGGGTAAAGCTCCGGAGTATAGGCATAAGTGATGCCCCATGCTCCAAGGCAAAAGACAGATACTATAAGGCTGAATATGAGTACCTGAATCTGTGTAGACACAAAAGCGAAAGCCAGTGAAGATACTCCTGTTCCGATCATGAAAAACAATAGGCTCTTTCTCCTGCCTACTTTTTCTATCAGGAGGGCAGCCAGAAGATAGCCCGGTAACTGAGCAACAAACATATAAAAAGTATACCAATCTGCAGATAAGACAGATATGTTTTTTGAAATGAGAATCGACTTTATCCATACGAATATACCGTAATACCCTATGCTCATTGTGAACCACAAAAGCCAGACATTCAGAGTTATCTTCATATGGTTGTCTCTGAAAAGGTCAGACACTCGGTATTTTTTTGAATTTACTGGGAGTATTATATCTGAACCATCAGTATTGTAAAGTTTTTGGATCTTATCATACCTTTTTTTTATTAAAAGATATTTTGGAGATTCATGCATAAACATTATGAATATAAGAGGAATTAATCCTGATATGAAAAAAAGATAATCTCCCCTCCAGGTAAGAGTATTTTTAAACAACAGATGAAAAACTCCCAGAATAATACTTCCGACTGCCCAACTGGCTTCAAGCAGAACAAGATACATACCCCTTATGGAAATATTAAGGAACTCTGCCAGATATGTATTCAATGCAGGAAGAAGTCCGCCCATTCCAAAACCGGCAATAATTCTAAAAGCAAGGAACATTTCAGGAGTGGACGCTATCCCTCCCGAAAAAGAAAATAAAGTAAATATAGAAGAAAAGATCACACAGGAATTCTTTCGGCCGAAAGTATCGGAAATAAGGCCCGAAGAGACTGCTCCAGCGATCATTCCAAAAAATGTCGAGCTTGCCATGACCGCTGAGAATACTTTTGAAAGCTTCCAATAAGCCACAATATCGTTTATGGTAAGGGAAGTTACCATAACTCCTGCTGCCACAAGTGCCCAGCCTATAGAGGAGATGATGAGAAGAAAGAGTCGTTTTTTCCTTGAAACATTCTGTTCAATAAAATTATCAAGAGTCATTTTTTCCTCCTATGTATATACAGTATATACAATATATTATATATCAGATTTGCCTAAAATACAAATTTTTTGATGATCCTGCCGAAAAAGTAATAAACTCTGATATAATTGCCATATAATAGACTTTTGACATATGAACTATTATTTAAAGATATTGGAGGGAAAAGTATGAAGATAAGAGGAAATATATATTATAAAGGGAAGTTTGAAAAAAGAACAGTTGAGATAGAAAAAGGACGAATTTCTTCTTTTTCTGAGAGCAAAGCAGAGTTGGATTTTGGAAACGATATTGTTGTTCCTGGCTTTATAGACTCTCATATTCACGGATGCAACGGAAGCGATGTGATGGATATGAGCAGCAAAAGCTTTGAGACCATACGTGAGTTCTGTTTTTCCCGTGGTGTAACAACTCCGGTTTATACAACTCTTTCTGCGAGTTATAATGACCTTAAAAAGGTTGTTGAAGAAAGTAAGAAATGTGATTTTGAAGTTCTTATCCATTTGGAAGGCCCATATATAAATCCTTTGAAAAAAGGTGCCCAGAATGAAAAATATATAAGGAAACCTGACATAGCTGAGATAAAAGAGCTCCAGCGTTTAGCCGAAGGAAGAATTAAACTTATCACATTTGCGCCTGAAACCGACATAAATTTTGAGTTTTCGGCTCAACTGAAAAAGCTAGGAATAGTTCCATCCATAGGCCATACCAACGCTGATGCACAGATGATACAAAGAGCACATGAAAGCGGGATCAGAAGGTTTACACATTACTGTAATGCCATGAATGGACTTCATCACCGCGAAATAGGGGCAGTAGGTGCTGCGATGCTTTTTGATGACACAATAATAGAGATAATTGCCGACGGATATCATCTTTCGCCAGACGCGGTAAAACTTTTTTATAAAGTCTTCTCCAATTCAAGAATAATAGGTATAACCGATTCTATGAGAGCTACCGGACTTAAAAACGGCACCTATGATTTAGGCGGTCTTCAGGTGAATGTTTCTGATGGCAAAGCCACATTGGAAAACGGAACTATAGCAGGTAGCACTCTTACCATGGATAGTTCGCTAAGGAATGTGCTTAAATTTACAGGAACTTCCGTAGAAAAAGCCATCAGACTGTATACCTCTAATCCGGCAAGGAATATAGGGCTTAAAGACAGAGGCAGTATTGCCTGTGGAAAGCTTGCTGATCTGGTTGTTTTGGATAAAGAGTACCGTGTAAAAACAGTCATAAAAACCGGGAAAGTGGTTTATAGCAATTAAGGCAGTTTTGCTGACGGACATGACTGCTTAAGAAAACATGAAACACATTTTGGAGATAGCGGTCTGCATATGGTTTTTCCAAAGTAAACCATAGCTTCGTTTACCGGACCCCAAAATTCTTTTTTGAGAAGTTTTGTCAAAGCTTCTTCAGTTTTTTCCGGTGTTTTGGTACTTACCCATCCAAGTCTGTTTGATATCCTGTGTACGTGGGTATCAACGGCCAGGGCAGGGATATTGAATGAGTTATACAGTACTATGTTGGCGGTTTTTCTACCTACTCCCGGCAGTTCTAAAAGCTTTTCAAGGGAGTCTGGAACTTTTCCGTTATACTTTTCAATTAATATTTTACTTATCTGTATGATTCTTGCACTTTTCTGCCTATACATGCCGCTTACTTTAAGGACAGATTCAACTTCTGCGGTATCGGCGCGGGAGACTTCCGCAACGTTTTTGAACTTTAAAAAAAAGATGTTTGAAACTTTTTCTGTGACCTCATCCCGGTTACGTTGAGAGATAATGGTTTTTATAAGCACTACAAAAGGATCCTTCTCGTGGTTGAAGTCGTAACTGCTGTTTTGTATTATTATCTGTGCTTGTTCATTTATATTTTTCATTTTTTTCCTCCCAAAAGTATTCATTATAATTTTATACCCAAACATATAAAAAATAAAGATTTTTAAAATAGATGATGATTTTATACCGTTTATTTGATATAATTAATCTGGTGAAAGGTGTGACGGAGTATGGATAAAATTTTGAATGATCTGTCTGCTGTCCTGTCTCAAAAAAGGCTGACTTTCGGATTTGCAGAGTCATGCACCGGCGGTATGATATCTTCCCTGGTAACAGAGATACCTGGTATTTCTGAGTATTTTTATGGATCGGTAGTATCGTATTCAAACAGCATAAAAACCTGTTTGCTCAAAGTTGACAGTCATACGATAGAGCTTTACGGAGCGGTTAGCCGGGAATGTGTTGAGCAGATGGCCGATGGTCTTATAGATTTGATGAATGTTGATTGTGCGGTTTCAGTAAGCGGAATTGCCGGGCCTGGAGGAGGATCAGCTGAAAAGCCTGTAGGAACGGTGTGGTTCTGTTTTATTGTTGATAATAGAAGAAAAACAGAAAAGAAATTTTTTTCAGGCAACAGACAAGAAATAAGGAAAAGCGCATCATATTACGCAATAACGGTTATGACAGATATGATGAAAGCTTTTAAGGAGGGATGAAGATGGGAGAAATGGATGTCTATCTAAGCGTGTTCCTGGACGAAGCGAGAGAAAATCTTCAGAATCTTAATGATGCACTTTTGGGTTTGGAAAGCGATATGAAAAACCTTGAAAAGGTAAATGAAATATTCAGAATAATGCATACACTAAAAGGGATGGCTGGCACGCTTGGTTTTGACGGACTTGCAAAACTTTGTCATACTATGGAGAACACTTTTGACAAGATAAGGAATCATCAGATGACCGTTAATGAAGATATAATTGATCTTCTTTTCAAAGGTCTTGATACTCTAGGGGAGTCTTTGGATGATATAGCTTCAGGAGGAAACGGAGATACACAGGCAGTTAAAACTCTTAAAGATGGGTTTGAATCTATTCTTAAAGGGCAAAAATCAGAACAGAAGGTAGAACCGTTTAAGCAAGCCCAAGTTAAAGAAGAACCTATTCAGGAAAAAACTGTAAGCTCAGTTGATTCAGCTTTTTTTATAGAAGACTCTACCAAGGTCATACTTAAAAACGTTTACGATAAAGCTAAAGAAAGAGGACTTAACTTCTATTTTATAAAAGTTACCCTTTCAGAAGGGGTTCAACTTAAGCTTGCAAGAGCTTTCATGATACAGCATAAGTTTGATGAGATGGGTTGTGAGGTTGTTTATTCAGATCCTTCCACAGAGGATATAGAAAGCGAAAAATTTGACAGGGAGCTTGTTTTCGGTATAGTTACTTCTGTTGACCCGAAATTCTTGGCTGAAAATCTTAAATCTATATCAGAAGTAGAGAAAATACAGATAGATGATTTCTTTACAAGTGTAAATAAAAAAGCTGTTGTTACAGACGATGCTGATGGAGCAGCTTCAGAAAAACATGTTGAATCTCAGAATGCTGAGCTATCTGAAGAAAGCGAACACAAGGACGATAACCCGGCACAGCCTACAAAGAAGAAATTAAAGCTTTCCCAATCAATAAGGGTTGATATAAATAAGCTTGATGAACTTATGAATCTGATGGCTGAACTTGTAATAGCCAGAAGCAGAATAGCCGAAACGCTTAAAAAATTCAGCATAAAAGAAGTTGATGAAAGTCTGTCGCAACTTTCAAGAATTACGCTGGATCTTCAGAATGTAGTTATGAAAGTCAGAATGGTGCCTGTTTCCTTTGTTTTTAACAGATTCCCAAGACTCACCAGAGATATTGCCAAGGAGCTTGGAAAAGAGATAAACTTTATTATGCAGGGTGAAGAGACAGAGCTTGATAGAACTGTTGTTGATGAGATAGGAGATCCTTTGATACACCTTCTCAGAAACTCTCTTGATCATGGTATAGAGTCACCCGAGGAAAGAATAGCAAAAGGGAAACCAAAAATAGGTACAATAAGGCTTTCAGCCAGACATGAAGGCAACGGTGTAATAATAGAGATCGAAGATGACGGTAAGGGCATGGACAAAGAAAAAATACTTAAAAAAGCTTTGGAAAAAGGACTTGTAGACCAAACCACCGCGTCTTCAATGAAAGACGAAGAAATTCTTGCTCTCTCTTTCCTTCCGGGTCTTTCTACTAAGGATAAGGCTACAGAACTTTCAGGAAGAGGTGTGGGGATGGATGTTGTAAAATCTACAGTTGAATCTCTCAAAGGAACTGTTACTCTTGAAAGCGAAAAAGGCAGAGGAACAATTGTAAGAATAAGAATGCCTCTGACACTGGCTATAATTGAAGCACTTCTTGTAACAGTTAAAGATTATGTTTATGCCATACCTATAGCTAATATAGATACGACGCAGAAAATTGCCGACGGGGAAATCAAAGTTGTCCAGGACAGGGAAGTTTTCATGCTAAGAGGAGAAGTAATACCTGTTATAAGGCTTAGGGAGCTTTTTGGCTACAGCAGGACTGAAAATCTTAAGCAAGAGAACATAGTTATAATAAAAGTTGGAAATAAAAAGTATGGAGTCATTGTGGACAAACTATTAGGTCAGGACGATATAGTAATAAAATCTCTCGGAAGCATGCTCTCGGATGTAAAGGAATTTAGCGGCGGAGCAATACTGGGTGATGGAAGAATTGCCCTTATTCTTGATGTTTCTTCATTAATGTAATTAAGAGGTGGTTGAAATGAAAGATGTATTGTCTTTTCAGATCCATAACCAGGAGTTTGCTGTTGAAGTTGATCTCATCGAGATAGTAAGCGATATGGCCGATATTACTCCTATACCTAATTCACGCCAGAGCATTAAAGGTGTAATAAATCTCAGAGGTCGTATAGTTCCCATAGTTGACATAACAGATATCCTGAGACTCAATCTGCCTTCTGATCATGTGTACCGAAATATTTTGGTTCTCAAGGTGGATGAAGAGGAGATAGGTATTCTGGTTGACTTGGTGAATAATGTCCTTTCCATAGATGAGACAAAACTTGAGAATCTGCAGTCTAGGAATGAGTTTTATGCTGGTAAGGTCAACGGTGTAATTAAAAAGGACAACCGGTTGATTGTTTTTCTTGATATAAGGGCAGTTTTAGGTATGGAAGAATGATAAAAATTCGGGAGGTGTTTTATAAATGGGAAAAAGAATTCTTATAGTTGACGATGCCGCTTTCATGAGAATGATACTTAAAGATATAATCACAAAAGCGGGTTATGAACTTGCCGGAGAAGCCCAGAATGGTCAGGAGGCAATAGACAAGTATAAAGAGCTCAAGCCTGATTTTGTCACGATGGATATAACTATGCCTGTTATGGACGGTATTCAGGCGATAAAGCAGATAAAGACTATCGATCCCAATTCAAGAGTAATAGTCTGCAGCGCTATGGGTCAGCAGGCCATGGTTATTGAAGCTATCCAGTCGGGTGCAAGGGACTTTATAGTAAAGCCCTTTCAGCCTAACAGAGTTATTGAAGCCATCCAGAAGTTAGAGCAGGGATGATTCCTACGGACTCTACAACATATATTCCAACCTCCACTGTTGCTCCGACAGCCAGTGGGGGAAGTTTTATATTAGTATGGATATTGACACTTGTACTGTTTGTGGTTCTTTTATGGCTGCTCTATATGTTTCTTGCAAAATATACCAAAGGAACCAAGAATAATCCGCAGATAAGGGTAATGAAAAGGTTTTACATCGATAGGAACTTTTATGTTGGTTTATTAAAGCTTTTTGATGAGTACTATCTTATTCTTTTCAGTAGCAACTCTTCGGAACTTCTTAAAAAACTTACTTATGAAGAAGCTTTGGAAATAATCGGCGAAAAGCAGACTTTTTTTAAAACTTTTGCCGGTATATTAAAAAAGGGGTCGGAAGAAAATGAGACTAAGACTAAGTAGTAAGATCATACTTCTTACTTTGATGGTTCTGGCATTTAGTACCAGCATTTCATCCGCTCCGGCTGATCTTGGACTGACACTTCCGAACATAGATATAAAAGTAGGCAGTTCTGAGCAGAATCTTACACCGGCAATCACAATTTTTCTCATAATAACTGTTCTTTCACTTGCGCCGAGTTTTTTAATGCTTATGACCTCCTTTACAAGAATTGCGGTAGTGCTTAGTTTTGTAAAACAGGCAATAGGTGCCAGGCAGGCTCCTCCTAACCAGGTTGTTGTGGCCTTAGCACTTTTTCTGACTATACTGATTATGTTTCCAGTTTTTTCTAATGTGTACAATAAAGCCATAGTTCCGTATAATTCTGGAACAATAGGATATGAGAAGGCTGTGGAGAGAACTTGGAATGAGTTCAAGACCTTTATGCTCCGTGAGATAGTGAATCATAAAAATCAGGATAATATATATATGCTTGCACAAAGCACCAATATAGAAATAAAAGATATTAACGATACACCTTTTCAGGTTTTGATACCGGCATTTGCCCTCAGTGAGCTTGAGATATCCTTTAAAATGGGAATTCTCATATATCTGCCTTTTATAATTGTTGACATGGTGGTAGCAAGCATTCTTTTATCTATGGGAATGATGATGATTCCTCCTGTTATGATTTCTATGCCATTTAAAATTTTGCTGTTTGTATTGGTTAACGGATGGGATCTTCTTATAGGGAGTCTTGTAAGAAGTTTTAGCGGAGGCTGATGATGAGCGAAGAGGTATTCATAGAAGTTTTCATAGAGGGAATAAGAATTTTTTTAGTAACAATAAGTCCTATTTTGCTTGTCAGTCTTGGGGTAGGTTTAATCATAAGTATATTCCAGACGGTGACCTCAATACAAGAGCAGACTCTCACCTTCGCACCCAAGATTATAGTTACTTTTCTTGCGCTTGCTCTCATGTTCGGCTGGATAATACAGCAGATAGGTGATTATGCTTATCGACTTTTCACAACATACATGGGAATGATATAAATGTATTTTTATGATTATCAGCTATGGATATACTTTTTTATTCTCATAAGGATAGTAGGTGTATCCTTTTTTATACCTTTTTTTTCAACAAGTCTTTTGCCGACACCTGTCAAAATTTTCTTGGTTATTTTTGTAAGCTATATCTGTTTGCCTATGTCAACGCAGACGATGCCATTAAATACAGATGCTCTTACAATAGTCTTTTATCTTCTTCTTAACTTTACGGTGGGAATAAGTATCGGAATAATAACTCAGATCATCTTTTCTGCTGTGCAGTTTGCCGGAGATTTTTTTGGGATACAGATGGGCTTTGCGCTGGCGGAAGTCCTCAACCCGGTATACGAGGAGGAGGTTTCGCTTTTTTCAGAACTTACTTTTCTTCTTACTACTATGATTTTTTTCATCTTTAAAGGTCACATCTGGCTTTATACTCTTATAATTGAGTCTTTTAAGAAACTTCCCGTCGTATTTTCACTTAATCAAGATGTTTTCATGGTTCTCTCACAGAAATTAGGGGATGTAATGATAATAGGAGTGGAGTTCGCTTTGCCTATAACGGCATTTATGCTTTTAACCAACATATCCCTTGGTATAGCTTCAAGACTTATGCCACAGCTGAATGTTTTTATGATTGGACTTCCTATGAACATAATAATCGGATTTCTTATATTTACGGTGGTGATATACACTTGGGAAGAAAATTTTACCGGACTTTTCTTTCAGATTTATACTTGGCTTCAGAGTACGATAACCATGTTTGCAAAATAGATCTTCAGTTTTTTGCCGATCCGTCCAAGACGGAAGAGCCTACTCAGCGTAAGCTTGAAAAAGCAAGAGAAGAAGGAAATGTTCCTGTATCAAGAGAGTTTACCACAGGTATAACTTTCCTTGCGCTTGCAGGCATTCTTTCATTTTTAGGTGGACCGATAGCCAAAGAACTTGAAAAACTTTTTTATGATTATTTTGATATGAATACAGATCTTTTAAATCCGTCATTTTTTATTTACTCTCTGGGCACACATTCTAAGCTTTACGTATTTATTGCACTGTTTTTCGGAATGGGGATGGCGGTGACTCTGGGGCTAGGTTTTATTCAGACCAGATTTATGATAGCGCCTAAAGCACTTAAGTTTGATCTTTCAAAGATAAATCCTATAAAAGGCTTCAAGCGTATTTTTTCCATGCGGTCGCTTTTTGAACTTTTTAAGGCAATTTTGAAAATAATTATAATAGGCTGGGTTGCTTATTCAATTATTTCCGGTAAGATGAACGATATAACCAATCTGGCCGGATCGGAAATAGCTGGATCAGTAAAGTTCATTGTCAATATGATACTTGAACTTATGTATAAACTCGGACTTTCCCTTCTTATACTTTCTCTTGCGGATTATTGGTTTCAAAAATTTCAGTATAGGCAAGATCTTAAGATGACCAAGCAGGAAGTAAAGGAAGAAATGAAGGATATAGAAGGAAATCCAGAAATAAAAAGAAAACAGCGTGAGTTTATGACCAAGATAGTTTTTTCCAGGATGATGCAGCAAGTTCCTACGGCTGATGTTGTAGTTACCAATCCAACACACTATGCAGTTGCCATAAAGTATGAAAGCAAAGGAATGAATGCTCCTAAGGTAGTTGCAAAGGGCGTTGATGAAATGGCGATGAGAATAAGAAAGGTTGCTTCAGAAAACGGAGTTCCGATAGTACAAAAGCCTTCACTTGCCAGGGAGCTTTATGCGAAGGTCGAGCTAGATGAAGAAGTTCCACAGGATCTATACAAAGCTGTAGCGGAAGTTCTTGCTTATATTTATAAACTTTCAAATAAGAATGTTTAGGAGGAATGGATGAATTTTATAAAAAACCTTGATGTGGTTTTTTCTGTTCTTATAGTAGTAATGGTTTTACTTATGGTTCTTCCTATACCTACATTTTTACTGGATTTTTTACAGCTGTTTAACATAGCTCTGTCTATAATAATACTTTTGTCAACACTTTATGTCAAAAGAGCTCTTGACATATCGTCTTTTCCGAGCTTGCTTCTTATAACGACGCTTTTCCGTCTGGCACTGAACGTTTCTTCAACAAGATTAATACTTCTTAAGGGACCAAAATTTGACGGAAAGGTAATAAGAGCGTTCGGCGATTTTGTGGTTGGAGGTAATTACATAGTTGGTATAGTAATATTCCTTATCCTTGTAATAATACAGTTTATAGTTATTACAAAAGGTTCTGAAAGAATATCTGAAGTAGCTGCAAGATTTACGCTTGATGCTATGCCGGGTAAGCAGATGAGTATCGATGCAGATCTATCTTCGGGACTTATAACAGAGGATGAGGCAAAGACCAGAAGAGAAGATATAAGAAGGGAAGCTGATTTCTACGGGGCTATGGATGGAGCTAGCAAGTTTGTAAGGGGAGATTCCATTGCCGGTTTGATAATTACGATTGTAAATATACTGGGGGGCATCCTAATAGGTATACTTCAGCAGGGAATAAGCATACAGGAGGCAGCCGGACTCTATACTCTTCTGACAGTGGGAGATGGACTTGTTGCACAGATACCGTCGCTTTTGATATCCACAGCGTCAGGTATGGTTGTTTCAAGAGCAGCTTCCAAGGAGAGTTTTGGTTCCAACATAATAAAAGAACTTACTTCAGAAAAAAAGATTCTTTCAATAACTGGTTTTATGCTTATAGCTATCGGCGTTTTCACCCCTCTTCCTACAGCACCTTCTTTGGTTATAGGTGGAGTTATGCTTTTTGTAGCTTACTCTGCAACGGCAGGTCAGAAGAAGAAACTTGCTTATCAGACAGCTGGCGGAAGCATGCAATCTAAAAACATTCTTTCACAGCAAAATGAAGCGAGTGGTGGCCAAAGTGTGCCGTCCAAATCCGTAAAATCAGCACCACCGCTGACTTCTGCCGATGAAGTTTCAGAAGTGATACAGAGCGATACAATCGAAGTTGATATAGGCTACGGTCTTATTCCGCTGGCCGATCCGACACAGGGTGGAGATCTACTTGACAGGGTTACAATGGTACGAAAGCAGATAGCTTATGAGCTTGGTGTGGTTATAGCGCCGGTAAGAATAAGAGATAGTGTTCTTCTTAGCTCAAACGAGTACATAATAAAACTCAGAGGAGTTGAAATTGGAAGATATGAGCTTATTCCAAACAGATTATTGGCAATAAATTCAGGAATGGCTAACATGGCTCTTGCAGGGGTTCAGTCAAAAGAACCTGCTTTTGGACTTGCGGCGTATTGGATAGATGAAGGTCTTAAGGATGATGCCATAAGCATGGGATATACCGTTGTCGATGCACCGAGTGTTTTTGCTACACACCTTTCAGAACTAATAAAGCGTTATGCCCATGAAATAGTTGGCATGAAAGAGCTTGAGATGCTTATTGACGGTCTAAGAGTTAAAAATGCGACTCTTGTCGATACCCTCATACCAGCACTTCTTAAACTTCATGAGCTTAGAAAGGTCATACAGGATCTTCTGTACGAAAGGATATCCATAAGGAACATGCCCATGATATTTGAACAGCTTATAGAAACATCAGATAAAAGCGGAAAGGATCAGGAAAAACTTGTGGAGGATGTGAGAGTTGCACTTGGCAGACAGATATGCGAATCACTTAAATCTTCAGATGGGCAGTTTCATGTCATAGCGCTCGATGCTTCCATAGAAAGAAAAATTTTGGACAGTTTTACCGACGGAGAAAACGGACGGCTGTTGATTCTTGAGCCTGAATACGCCAATCTTCTCATAGAAAGGGTGTCCAAGGGACTCGAAGAGATAATGATGAAAGGATACAATCCGGTTCTGATATGTTCCAAGTCTATACGGTATCAGCTTGCAAAGCTAATACTCAGGTTCATACAGAACATAAATATAGTTGCCTATGAAGAAGTACCTTCTGACGTCGCTCTCAGCGTTGAAGGGATAGTAAATTTCTAAAGGGGAGGTAACTTATGAAGGTAAAAAAGTATATAGTGAATGATCTTGCGGAGGCTATGACAAAAATCAAGGATGATTTCGGTGATGACGCATATATATTAGAAACGAAAAAGATAAAAAAAGGTGGATTCATAGGATTTGGAGGTAAAAAGTTTCTCGAAGTTACGGTACTGAGTGAAAAAGAAGAAGAAAAAGCCAGAAACCAGGTGTCCAACGGAAATAAAGAAAAAGCAGATACCTTTGAAAGCGATCTTTACGATATGAAGAGTGTGATAAGTAATAACAAACGTCTTGAAAAAAGAATAAAACAGGAAAGCATGGCGGCTCAGCGTGATATTCCACAGGAATATGAGGTTCAGAATACGGAAAAAGAGTATAACAAGGATTTTATTGAACTTATAAAACAGCAGCGTGAGCTTTCTAAAAGCATGGACAATTCAGCTAAGGATTTTTATGAACAGCAGAATGTTACGGCTGAACGTCCGGTAAAGAATATAAAGTACGATACATACACAAGGAATCAGGTTATACCAGAAACATTTGCTGGTGCCGCAGCTGAAAAAGCTTCTCAAGTTAACAACGATTCTGTCAGTGAGATAAAAAAAATGTTGAGCGAGCTTAATAAAAAAGTATCCGGTGAATCTGAATATATAAATGATTTCAGACAGGCACTTTTGAAAAGCGATTTTTCAGATGAAATCATTGATGAATTCTTATCTCAGCAGACTGGAAACATAAAAGAAGACTGGAAGAGTAATGTTCAACTCAGAGAAGCATTTACAAAGTATTTGGCAGCAATAATAAAAAAAGATAAGCAGCAGTTTAAAGATAAGATAATCCTTGTCGGACCGACAGGTGTGGGGAAAACGACAACGCTGGCTAAGATATCGGCAATACTTAAAAAGCAGGGGAAAAAGATAGCTATCGTTACGGTTGATACGTACAGGATAGCAGCGGCAGATCAGCTCAAGATCTATGCGGATATAATGGGAGTGCCTGCTTTTATATGCTATACTCCTGGAGACCTTAGGAGCACTCTTCAGACTCTTGTGGGTTATGATGCCGTGCTTATAGACACTGCAGGGCGCAGT
>ERZ795031.1400-NODE-1400-length-25203-cov-45.353666_pt1 | contig 25203 bp, 22 predicted proteins | sample MGYA00375123_ERZ795031 | MGnify/ENA primary metagenome ERZ795031 (study PRJEB30166, sample SAMN05720159) | activated sludge metagenome | isolation source: anaerobic digester from wastewater treatment plant | place: USA | collected 2015-04-21 ...
ATTACATGTAATCGCGCAGCTGGCGCGCCCGGCGCGGGTGGCGCAGGCGGCGCAATGCCTTGCTTTCAATCTGGCGGATGCGCTCGCGGGTCAACCCAAACTTTGCCCCCACTTCCTCCAGGGTATAGGTGTGACCGTTCTCCAGCCCAAAGCGCATGCGCAGGATGCGCGCCTCGCGCGGCGGCAGGGTGTCGAGCACTTCTTCGATCTTCTCCCGCAGCAGGCGGGAATAGGCGCTCTCGATGGGCGTGGGTGCGCTCTGGTCCTCCACAAATTGCCCCAGCTCGGAATCCTCCTCGTCATCGTTGATGGGCGATTCGAGCGAGAGGGGCAGCCAGGAGACCCGCTGCATCCATTCCACTTTTTCGGTGGGCACACCCAGTGCATCGCCCAATTCCTCGTTGGTGGGAATGCGCCCCAGCGACTGCTCCAGCTCGTGGGTCTGGCGGTAAAGCAGGCGGATGCGGTCCACCATGTGAACGGGCACGCGGATGGTGCGCCCCTGGTCGGCGATTGCCCGGGAGATGGTCTGCCGGATCCACCAGGTGGCATAGGTGGAAAAGCGGAAACCGCGCTGGTACTCGTATTTTTCCACCGCTTTCATCAAGCCCAGGTTGCCCTCCTGGATCAGGTCCAGGAAGGGGACGCCGCGCCCGATGTAGCGCTTGGCAATGCTGACCACCAGGCGGGTGTTGGCTTTAATGAGGTGCTCGCGCGCCAGTTGACCATCCTCCACCTGGTTTTGCAGTTCCATGCGGCGGCGGGTGGAAATCCGCCCCCGTCCCCCTTCCAGCAGGCGGCGGGCTTCCCTGCCGCGCTCAATCCGCTGCGCCAGGTCCACTTCCTCTGCCATGGAAAGCAGCGGCACGCGTGACATTTCCTTCAGGTACAGCCCGATGGTATCATCCGAGGAGACCGTTTCCAGGCTCATGTAGGCGGGTTCGGGTTCCTCCTCCAGGATGGATTCCTCTTCGGGTTCCTCCACAACCGTATCGCGGTAGAGTACTTCCACCCCGCGGCGGCGCAGTGCCAGCAGCAATGCTTCAATCCGTTCCGAATCGTTGTACACCTCGGGGTACACCTCCACCAGGTCGTCGGTGGTCAGGTAGCCCTGCAGGTCGGCTTTTTCTGTCAGGGCGCTCAGCCCTTCCATACTGCGGTTGTGCCGGATTGGATTCACAAATTCCCTCCTTGAGACAGGCAGACAAGCCCGGGATTGACCCTGCCCGGATCATTCCCGCTGATTGTTGATCGATTGCCCCGCATTCGCCACATCATGAATTGAATTGCTCCTGTTCGGACCTTGTTCAGGGCGAGACCCGGATGGACTTCTGGTGTTCGCAGGTTTCGGTGTTGAGATCGGCGCCGCATTCCACGCACAGCCCCTTGCAGTCCGGGCGGCACAACGGCTTGATGGGAATTTCGAGCTGCATATATTCATTGACCAGCGGAGCCAGGTCGATGTTGCCGTCCTCCGGCACCAGCAGACCGGATTCGGTCACCTGGTCGCGGCGGAAGGCATACACTTCCTGGAAGGATGTTGCCAGTGCCTGGTTGTAGGGTGCCAGGCAGCGCACGCACTCCAGCCCGGTGTTGGCGGTGCAGGAAAACTCCACAAACATGCCCTGCACCATGCGGGTGATTTGCACCACGCCGGAAAAATCCGTCACTTCCAGATCGGGAGACAGCCGCAGATCCGGAAACGCAAAGTGGATATCCCGCCTTGTTCCAACCGGCTGATTTAATAAAAATCCAACATTAATACGAAGAGGGTAGCGCGGCAAATTCACTGGATATGCAAGCCCGGTGTATAATTCCGCTACATTATAACATGCAGGGAGTCGCAAGTCAATTATTTGCATTAATTATGATATTTATGATAAATATTCTTCTCGCCACCACCAACCGCGGCAAGCTTGCCGAAATGACTGCCATTCTTGCTGATTTGCAGGCGGAAGCCCCTGCCCCGGTGCAGTTTGTCACGCCGCTGGAGCTGGGAATTGCGCTGGACGTGGAGGAGGATGGCGCCACCTATGCCGAAAACGCCCGCCGCAAAGCCGAAGCCTTCTGCCGGGCGGCAGGCATCCCTGCACTGGCGGATGATTCCGGGCTGGAGGTGGATGCGTTGGGCGGCGAACCGGGCATCCGCTCGGCGCGCTATGCCCCCATGCCCAACCCCACTGATGCCGACCGGCGGGCAACCCTGCTGGGCAGGCTGGCGGGCAAGCCCGCACCCTGGACGGCGCATTTTCACTGCACGGTGGCGCTGGCGCTGCCCGGCGGTTCCGTGCAGTTCGCCGGGGGTGATTGCTTTGGTGAAATCATCCCGCAGGAGCGCGGCGACAATGGCTTTGGCTACGATCCGATCTTCCTGCTGCCGCAGCCGGGCAGGACGATGGCGGAACTGACAATGGCGGAGAAGAACCGGCTCAGCCACCGGGCAAGGGCGCTGCGCGCCGCCTGGTGGTTTATCCGCCAGTTTGCCTCCAGGGCGGCAAGCCCGCAGCAGGATTAGCGTTCAGCCTGCGCCGATTGGCATTGGCGGGGTTGTCCTAGCCCTGGTTTTTGACCGATTCGGGGGCGGGCAGGTAGGCTTCGTGCAGCTTCACCGGCTCGGTGGCTTTCTTCTGCATACGCAGGTTCAGCATTTCCACGAAGACCGAGAAGCCCATGGCAAAGTAGATGTAGCCCTTGGGAATATGCTGGTGCAGCCCTTCCACAATCAGCGTAAAGCCGATCAGCAGCAGGAATGACAGCGCCAGCATCTTGATGGTGGGGTGGTGTTCCACAAAATTGCTCAATGGACCCGCCGCCCAGACCATCACGCCCGCCGCCAGGACAACCGCGATGATCATGATGACCAGCTCGTCCACCATGCCCACCGCCGTAATCACCGAATCGAGCGAGAAGACCACGTCCAGCAGCATCACCTGCAAAATGACGCTGGTGAAGGTTGCCTTCACCTTTGCCGAGGCATGACCCTCCTGCCCTTCCAGCTTGGAGTGGATCTCGTGGGTTGCCTTGAAGATGAGGAACAAGCCGCCCAGGATGAGAATCACGTCCCTGCCGGAGATTTCAAATTTGGCAATCTGAAACAGCGGTTCCTTCAGCCCAATCACCCACGAGATGGAAAGCAGCAGCAGGATGCGGGAGATGACCGCCAGCCCGATGCCGGTGCGGCGCGCTTTCTCGCGCTGGGTTTCCGGCAGTTTGCCGGAAAGAATGGAAATAAAGATGACATTGTCCACCCCCAACACCAGTTCGAGCGCCACCAGGGTGATGAGGGCAATCCATGATTGCGGGTCGGTAATCCAGTCCATTGGTCCTCCGAACATCAGCCGGGTTTAGAATTTTTCACGGAAAATGGGGTTGCGTTTTTGAATGACGATGGAACAGACAGGCACGGCTCCATCGGCGTAATACCGCACCCACTCCTCGTCCAGGTTCACTTCCGTCCTGCCCTTGGTGGTGTGGACGCGCACGCCCAGCGGATAGATCCATTTGGGAATGAAGATCTCCAGCGGCGCCTGGATGCTGAGGTCGGGGCGGTAATCCACCTGGAAGAAGCCGCATGTGTAGTCAAAATACACCATCACCAGCTCGCCGGGGACGCGCCGCACGCAGGCACGGATGACCGCCTTGAGGGCGCGCCCGCCATCCTCCAGGCTGCCGCTGCCGGTCAGCTGGTCGCGGCTGAAGATGGACAGGTCCTCGTTGTTCCACTGGTCGCCGCGGTGATTGTCGTTGTCGGCGGTGTAGTTCCACAAGGTGTAGTTGACAAAGTTCCGGTCCAGCGCCTGGATCACGTCGTCCATCGCCTTTTCCTGCTGCTCAAATTTGCCGGTCTGGTAGGCTTTTTTGCCATCCAGGTCAAAGGGGATGCCGGTTTCGCCGATCACCACCGGGGCGGAACCCAGGTCGCGCCGGGCGCGCTGGACCTGCATGCCAATCTGCCGGGTGAACAAATCCACCCGGTTCTGCCTGCCCAGGGCAATCTTCATCGGGTGGCGGCTGGTATCCACCCCCAGCCAGGAGAAGTATTTTTTGAAACTGAGGGTCACGCCATCGTACCAGTGCGGGGCAAAGACCATGCCCGGCAGGTCGCCCAGCGAAAAGCCCTCGGCACCGGTGTGCATTTCAGCGGGCGCAGGCGAGACGAAGATCAGCGCCTTCGGGTCCACCTGGCGGATTTCCTGGGTATAGCGGCGGACAAACGGCTCGAAGAACTGGCGGTCAAAGTCCACCGGTTTGCCATCCACCACGCTGAAATAGTCGGGTTTGAGCAGCTGCGGGCTGCCGGACCGATCCACCCCCCAAACGCCGTGCTCCTTCCAGGGGCAGCCAAAGCCGGGATGGAAAATGCTCACCCCGCCCTCGTTCAGGCGCACCTTGGAGCGGCGCGACCAGGGGAATTTTTCCGCCCGGTAGGCAACCTCCTGCGGAAAGCCCGAAGCCACGAGCATACTCTGGTAAAGCGTGGGCATCGGTCCCTGTGCCACCACCTCCAGCGGAATCTGGTTGGCATCTGCACAGCCGATGAAGCCCTGCGAGGGTTCGTTGAGGGTATCGTAGCCCAGCACATGGGGAAATTCTTTTAACCGCTCCACCACCTGGCGGACGGCGCCCATGTAATGCCCCTGCAAAAATTCCTGCACCGGCACCCCATCCACCTTCAGGTGGGGGGCAAAGGTATTGCCGCCAAAGAAGAGCGTGAACATGGTAGCGGCGGCATACCTGCCGTAGTTGGAAGGCCAGATCATCACGGGGTAGGGATCGCCGCAGTCCTGGTGGGTAAATGCCGCCCCGGCGGCGTGGAATTTTTTGAAATCCATCCCCAGCCGGTCAAACGTCCAGGCGGGGGCACCGTCACCGCCGGAAAACCGGCTCCAGGCATCCTGGTGGGGGTCGATGAACAGCAGGAAATCATGCTCTCCCGCCTTTTTGATGACGGCGTGGAGATAATCGAGGTAGGCTTCATCGTACCTGCCGGGTCCGGCGTGTTCAATTGCCTCCCAGGTGACCAGGAAGCGCAGGAAATTGAACCCCCAGGAGCGCAGGCGGCTGAAATGCTCATCCGCCTCCTCCAGCGGGAAGGGGCGCCCCACAAAGCTGACGCCGTACGGGTCGAGGAAGCTGTTGGGGTTCCAGGTGGCGCCGTGGGGGGAGACGGGCACCTTGCTGCTGCCCCCCAGGTTGACGCCCCGCAGCAAGACAATGCGACCATCGTCATCGATGAAGTGATTGTTGCGAATCTGGTACATGGAAAACTCCCGGTGGAGTGGGATGGTATGGTATGGAGTGTATTATAGCCGATTGCCGCTGAATGGTGGCTTAAACCATTCCGGGGACCACAGGGGTCCCCGGAAATGGGTCAAAAGCAAAGCTGGTTTAGCGCATGATCACGGGCATCCAGATGTATTTAATGGGAAGTGGAAGCACGAGTGTTTGCGCCTGCGCCTCAAAGGGGAATTCGGCGTACACCAGGCTGGCAACGTTGGTGATGAGTGTGTCAGGTTCGGCAGTCACGGTCACATCGAAGGTGATGGTCACATCCGTGGGACCGGACGTTCCCTCCAGCCGGAAGGCAATATCCGTCATGGTGTGTACCAAAACGGTCCAGTCCTGCCAGTTGGTTCCCAAACCAAACCCGCCGCCCGGGTTGATGAATTGACCCACGTATTCATTGACGGTATCGGAAGGCTGGCGTCCATACTGCCTGCCGGTGGAGAATGGCATGGATGGGTAGAAGACCAGCCAGTAATGCCCGGTGGACAGGTCAATGGGGGTATCCAGCACCAGGGTGGTATCGGAGGGCAAGCCGCCGCTGCCATTGGTGATGGTCACCTGCGGATCGGTGGGATCCAGCGTGATTGCCCAGAGCGGGGCATCGCCACCGCCGGTAGGATCGCCCGCCGGGATGCCGCTTTGATTGGCGTAGATCATCCAGGTCAGGGAATCGGCATTCATCAGGGTGGTAAAACCGTTCCAGCCGTTGCCCGGGATAAAGATGGTGTCAACCGTCCAGTTGCCAGTCACCTCAAAGTCATCCGCCAGGAAGGAGGAATAATCCGGGGAATCGGTGAAGTCCTGGTTCACGTAGGCGTTCTGGTTGACCGTGCTGAGCGGCTGATCCCACAGGACTGCCTTGGGATTGGCTGCCGGGATCACCGGGGCAGGTACAGCCTGGACACCATGGGTGGCGGGGGTGACACCTGCCAGGGACTTGCCGGTGACCACCACCGGCTTCCAGCCGTTCAGCCCCAAAGCGGGCTGGTATTCCCAGCTGACCGTGCGGGTGCCGTCATCATAGCCATACGTGCCCACGTCCGGGGTGACCACCAGGCTGCCATCCACGTACTCCACGCCGTCGGGCAGCACATCCGTGATGGCGGATGCAAACATATAGTAGGGATCCAACGTGATGGTGTAGGTGATCACATCCCCGATGATCGCCTCTGCCGGGGCTTCCTTGGTGAAGACCGGCGGGACCACTGCCGTGGTGGTCAGGGTGGAGGCATCGCTGACCGCGCCATCATTCATGGAATAGAAGGTCACAGTCGCGACGTCAAAATTACCGCTGAGTGCGGAGGGAGGAACGCTGACAATCACCGTGATTTCCACGGTCTCTCCAGGACCCAATGCGATGGGATCCAGCGGTGAGTAATTCGTCATCCAGATACTGTCAATGTCCACCCAGTATTCATCCGGCATGTTCCCGGTGTTTTCCAACGTCAGGGTGTAGGTGACATCCGTCCCGGCAAGCCCAAACTGCTCATCGGTTTCCGGGGTGACCACAACACCGGCAACAGCCTCCACGCAGACCGGCAGGTACTCGTGGGTGTCATACAGGATGCTGCCGCCCGAATTGCGCCCGCCAGTTGCCCACAGCGAGGATGTGTTGGACCCGCCCGCCAGGTAGACGCGCCCCAGCGTGAGGGTGGGCAGGGTGGGCGAGGTTACCCAGGCATCATCCGCAGTGAGGTACATGCCGGTGTGGTTGAGGACACCCCAGGAGGTATCACGCCGTCCGCCCATCAGCATCAGCGAATCCCAGGCGGAGCCATAGGCGTTGTATGACCAGCGGGTCAGGGTGGCATCCGTTGGGACAGGCGCGCCGTAGGACCAGGCGGTGCCGTCAAAAATTTCAGTGGTGTTAACCGGGGTAAAACCCGGGAAGCCCACGCCGCCGGCAGCATAGATATTGCCGTTGATGAAAGCGGCGCCAAAGCTGATGCGGCTTTCCGTCATGGGTGCAATTTCCGTCCAGGTCTGGGTGGCGGTGTCCAGTGCAAATGCCCGGTTTGTGCTGACCGATCCACCTGCGCCGTCATCCACCAATCCGCCCAGGCGGTAGAGGATTCCGGCATCCGGGTCCGCCACCACGGCATATTGCGAGCCGCCGATGAACCCGCCGCTGGTGGGAATGGTGCTCCAGGTATCCGCTGCAATATCATAAACGTAGGTATTGTCGTCCCAAATGGTTGTGGAGGCACCAGGGATGTAAATCTTGCCATCCAGGACTGCTGCGCCAATTTCACTGGCAGTGATGGGCAGGGGCGCCATGGTCTCCCAGGTATCGGTGGCAATCGTGTAGCGGTAGTTGGTGTCCACCGGGGTTGCTCCGCCTGCATCGCTCGTGCCGCCGATGACAAAGACGTAGTCCTCCGTCACCGCTTCAGCATGGAAGACGCGTCCTTCCGGCAGGGGCGCCATGGCAGTCCAGTTGCCTGCAAAGCCGTTGAAGGAAGTGGATACCGTGGAGATGGCAAAGGCATCGGGGTATTCCTGCGGGGTTGCCGTTACGGTGAGGGAATCGCTGTCAAACAGGTCCGCGCCAAACGGCACATCCACCGAGACGATGGCAGTGGCACTGCCGCCCGCCGGGACGTCCACAACCGCCGGTTCCACAACAGCATTCCACAAGCCGCCCGAAAGAGCCAGGTCCACCGTGGCGGAGACGCCGCAGGTGACTGTGATGGTATGGTCGGCAGTATCCGCCTGGCATCCTCCACCGGTGGAGGAGGTGACGGCGCACGGGCAGGGATAACCGGCGTCGAGCAGGGCAACATCATCCACGTAGAAATTGTTGCCGTAGCCGCTGATGGCATTGAAGCCCACCTTCACCTGGGTCTGCCCGGCATAGGCTGCCAGGTTCACGGTGTGCATTCCCCAGCCCGGGGTGGTGTAGGCGGCATCGTAGCGGTAAAACACAATTCCCATGTCGGTCCAGGTGGCACCGTCATCGGTGGAAATTTGCATCTCAATCCGGTCGCCCGCCGAGGTATAGCCCGTGTCGTGGGACATATAGAATGCCAGGGCATAGGGTTCATCCACCGGCAGGGTGAGGGTGGGGGTTTCCAGCCTGGCGGAGGTGCCGCTGGTGTAGCTGTAGGCATTCCAGCGCGCCATGCCTGCACCGCTGTGCGGCAGGATTGTGGGGCTGGTGCCGGAGGTGACGCGGTTCCACAACCCGGTGCCCACCAGCTGGGTCTGCGCCCAGCCATCAGGCGGGAAGGTTTCCTCGTCAAAGCTGGTCAGCGGGATGGGGACGGGGATGACCGCCACCAGCTTGGTGCTGGCACTGCGCACCACGCTGGTTGGAATGGCTGTGGCATCTTCAATTGTGGCGGTATTCGTCACTGTGCCGCCGCAGGGCAAGCCGGTGGGATCCACATCAAACCCGACCGTCACCGTCTGCCCGATGTCAAGCGGACCATACCAGGTGATCTGGTTCAAGACATCATCATATCCGCAGCTTCCACCATCGCAGGTCACACTGTCCGGTACATAGGTGGTGCCCGCCGGGATGGGATCTGCCAGGGTGGTTTCCGTGGTCGCCAGGTCGCCGGTGTTGGTGATGGCAATGTCATAATGGATGGGCGCACCCACCAGCGATTCCACCGGGGCGGTCTTGGTGGAGGTGGTCAGGTTGGCGGCGGGGGGCGGAGGCGCCCAGGTGTAGGTCAACCCGCTGGGCGGATACACGGTGGTGTTGAGCGCCATGGTATTGTTGTTGGCGGTGCCGCGCGTCGAATTTGCCCAGTCGGTGGTGGTGGTGCGGTTCTCGTAGTCGGTGTTGTTGGCACCCTTGATGCCCACCTGGGGGGTGCGGGCAGTGGCGTTCTTGATGTACGTCCCGTACACAAATTCCACCAGGTTGGAGGTTTCGTAGAGCCGGATCTGGAAATTGTAGTTGTCACCGGTTCCGCCTGACCCGTAATGCTTAAAATTTTTCCACTGGATGACGAAGACCTGGTTGGGGGCTGTCCCCAGCAGTTCCGAGCGCAGTTCCGCGGTGGTGTCACCTTGCAGGTCTTCGCTTTGGGCGGCTGCCAGGTTGGCACAGTTGACGGTATCGGTGCTGCTGATGGCGGTGTAGCCGCACGTGCCGGTGAATGCCGTCCCGCCAAGGCGGACAAACCCGTTGGCGTTGATGCCAAGCTGGGTGTAATCCATTCCATTAAAGCGGAAGGTGAAGCCGATGTTCACGCCATTGTAACTGGTATCGTCCACACTCGTTCCGGAACCATGCAGCGTGCCGCCGGTAATCTCGGTGTAGGTTCCCGTGGTGGAGGAAAAGCTGTAGAAATCCCGCACCAGGTTGATGCCTGCATCGAGCGGCTGCGCTTCCACAACTGCGGCTTTCTCCGCCTGCACCTCCACGGTGGGCGGGGTGGGACCAGCCTGCGCCCCCGCGGATGGAATCACCAGGCTGAGCAGCAGGCTTGCCAGAACAACAAGAGAAAACAGGGTTTTGGTTTTTCTGGGTTGCATCTCCAACTCCTTACTTGTCTTGATAAGAGAACCAAAAAAGATGGACGGCAGGGCGGAACAGCCCTGCCCCGCGCCGGGCAGCCCCGGCAAGGCATCAATGATCCTGATTATTTCCAGGCACCTCCTTTGTTGGTCAGGTTGGTATGAAGTTGTCAAAGATGAGAGTGGGAAGAAGTCGCGATGAAAGAACGATTAAATCCAGTTTAATCTTTTTGGGGGAAAAGTCAAGCAAAGCGCGGCAGCCGGGTTTTAACCGGGGAAGCGCGGCTTGCGGCGGGGACGTGCCAGCCCCAGCGCCGCGGCGCGGCTGACGGACTGCTCCCGGGTGCGCGCCCCCACCCGGGTTTTCAACCCGGCGATGTGCCAGCGGACGGTGCGCACGCTCACCCCCATGCGCCGGGCAATCTCCTTGGTCGTCAGCCCGTCCGCCAGTGCCTGCAGCACCTGCCCCTGGCGGGGCGTCAGCCCTTCGGCTTCACCGGGGGCGGGTTCCAGCGGCTGGGCGGGAAAGATGATCACCACCCAGCCCAGGTTCAGCGCCCGCAGCGGCGGGCAGGCGGATTCAAACGGCGCGGGGGGATGCCAGATGCCCGATTCCACCGCGTCTGCCAGCGCGGCAGGGTCCAGCGCGGTTTCCAGCAGCAGGAAAGTCTGGTCGTTGGGGAGGAAGAGCAGGCGGGTGGTCATTGGATAGAACAATATTTCTATAATTATCGCCGGGGGATGAAGGTTTGTCAAGGGGTTTAAGGGCTGGATTCAATCCAACCCCATCCCCTCCGCCCAAATTGGCAGTACAATACATTTTATGGAAACTTCCCCAAAAATCCTGTTCATCTCCATCTTTGAAGAAGGCGAAGGCGGCGGCGAGGGACGCGTGGCATACGAAATGGCGCGCTGGTTCTCGCACTCCTTCCCCGTGGTGATGCTCTGCCCGGGCGAATCCACCGGGCTGGCAAGCGACCCCGATGGATTCCGCCGCTTCCGCGTCCAGAGCGCCCGCCAGGGCAGCCTTTCCATGCCCCTGCTTTCAGCGCTCAATGTCCACCTGATTTTTAAGTTCCTGGATGAGTTCAAGCCGGACGTGGTGCACATCCACGACCCCGCCCTGCTGGGCGTGGTGGGGCAGTTCTGGGCAAAGCTCAACCGGGTGCCCGTCTTTTACACCGCCCACGTCCTGCCCAGCCGTGTCCTCGATTTTGGCGCAGCCGAACTGCTCCACCAGGCTATGAATCCCACCACCGAGGCAATTGCCGAACAGTACCTGCTGAACTTTTACGCCAACTGCGATGCCGTCATTGGCTTGAACCAGACCGCCGCCGACGAGGTGCGCCAGTTTGGCTATTCCGGGCGCATCATCATCATCCCCAACGGGCGCAACCTGGAGATGTTCCACGCTCCTGCACTTGCCGACCCTGCCAGCCCCGCCCGGGAACTGGCGTTTGTGGGCTTCCTCAGCAAGCGCAAGAACCAGGCGTTCCTGCTGGAGGTGATGAAGCACCTGCCCGCCAGCTATCATCTCACGCTGTACGGCGAGCCGCTTTCCCCCGATCACCTGGAGGAATTGCAGCAAACCGTTGCCGCTCATGCCCTCAACGTGACCTTTGCCGGTCAGCGCAGCCAGCAGGAGATTGCCGCCGCGCTGCAGCAGACGCATATCTTCGTCTCCGCCTCAAAGATGGAAGTGCAAAGCCTGGTGGTGATTGAGGCGCTGGCTTCGGGGACGCCGGTGGTGGGGTTGTCCAACGAGACGATTGACGAACTGGTGGATGAATCCAACGGCGCCTGCCTGCCAAAGGATGCCAGCCCGGAGGAATTTGCCCGCGCCGTTCAGCGGATTGGCGAGCTGCCCGCCCCGGAATACCAGGCGCTGTGCCAGGCTGCCCGCCGCCGGGTGCAGCACCTGGACTGGTCCAACATCATGGCGCGCACGGTGGAAAGCTACCGCCAGGTGCTGGCGGAAAAAGCCGCCACCCAGCCCAAAAGCCCGCTGGCGGACCTGCCCGCCCTGGTGGAACGCATCCCCGATGCGAGACTGCGCCAGGTGCTGGCAGACCTGCAGGAACGGATCTCCCCCCCGCTGGAGGAGCTGGTGGACCGCCTGGTCATTCCGCCGGACGCTGCCCCGGAAAAGCAGGCTAGGGCTGCCTGGCTGACCATACTGAACATGACCGCCTCGGTGGTGGGCTATTACATCCTCAAAAGCCCGGTGGCGGTGCGCCTGCGCACCAGCCCCCGCCGGTTAAGTCCCTTCCAGCGGCAGCGCAAATAGCCGGGGATTACATGACCAGGAATTTCAGCGCTTCGTACACCAGCATGGCGGGCCAGACGATGGCTTTCAGGAAGCCCAGCACGCCCATCCAGAAGCCGGTGGCTTGCCCGATGTAAAACACTGCCGCACCGATGAAGCCCAGTCCATAGACGGCATCCGAACCGCCGCCGCGGTAATGGGTCTCCCTGCACCGGGTGGATTCTGATGATTTGGATGTGGTTTCAGTCGTCATGGTTTCTCCTTTTTACGGACTTGCAAAAAACGGTTGGGGGTTCATCCCGGCAGGTGAAGCCTGCCGGAGAAGTGGCTGTGGTTCTCATCCCTGCGGGGCATCCTGCGGCGGTGTGACCGCCTCCTCCTCGTCCAGGTTGCGCTCGACCTTGAATTTCAACCAGACCGGCAGGATGACCACCAGCGAGGCGAGCGCTGTAAGGAGGAAGGGAAACTGCGGGTTCACTTTTTCCCATAAAAAGCCGCCAATCCACGGGGCGGGCAGTGAAACCAGCCCCAGGCTGGTGCTGAACAGACCGAACGCCACCCCCCGCAGGCGGGCAGGCACGGCTTTGCTGATCAATGACTGGTAGGCGGGGCTGGCAAGCCCCGATGCCACGCCGGCGATCACCCAGCCGAGGGTGTAGACCCACACCGGGCTGGCTGGCGGGACGTACACCATGATGCCGAGCGAGATTGCCATCAGGACAAACGAGATGGCAATATTGACCCGCTCGCCCACCCGGTCTGCCAGGTGCCCGGCGGGAATCATCACCACCATCATGGCAATTCCAAAAACGCTGTTCATCACCCCAATCTGCCCGATCGTCAGCCCGGCAATCTCCTCCATGAAGACCGACAGGAACGAGAAGGACATATTGAAGAAGATGTCCCGCACCCCGTCTGTAACCAGGATCCAGGTGAACAGTCCTCCGGCGACAATCAGGCTGAGGATGGCGCCCAGGTTCTGCTTGAGCCCCGTCAACGACAGGGGGACGGGCTTGAAATCCGCACCCTTTGCCGCCTCGCGCGCCATGCCCAGGCGCAGGATGGTGGCAAGGATGTACAGCCCGGCAGCCACCATCAACATTCCCTTGAAGTTGATGCCCTCCACCAGGTAGCCGCCCAGCACCGGACCCACCACCGAGACGATTGCAAACAGGGTTTGCGTTACGCCGAAGAGCCGGGCGCGGTTTTCCGGTGCGGAGTGGTCGGCAATGAAGGCGTCAAAGCTGGGACCGATCAACGAACGGGTGACGGCGTTGAGCGCCGAGGCAAGCAGCACCCACTCCCAGCGGTTGGCAAGAATCAGCGGGATGTAGCCAAAGATTCCCACCACGCTGCCGATGGCAATTGCCCGCAGCCTGCCAATCGAATCGGACAGCCACCCGCCCAGGATTTGCAGCAGCAGCGGGATGATTTGCGACAGGGTGTAAAACAACCCGATCTGCGAAATGCCCGCCCCCAGTTGCTTCAGGTAGAGTGCTTCCAGCGGACCGTACATATTGCCGCCCAGGTTCGCCAGGATCATGGCAAACATGAACATCAACAACAGGGGGGTCAGCAGGGGTGCTTTTTTTGTGATGGGGGTTGTCGCGTGATGAGGATCGGTTTCCATTCAACCATGCCTGGGGCTTTCCGAGGGATAAGCCCTGATTGTATCACTCAAATGACCGGCTAGGTACTTCCCGCTGCCGCCGCCGAGGCAGCCGAGGCATCGCGGTGGAGCATCAGCACCAGGTACCAGCCGAACAGCACCAGCAGGGGCAGGTCCGGCAGGTACGCCGCACGGGCATGAATTTCCACCTCCGCCGACTGGCGGAAAAAGCCGCCCACGTGGAAGGTAACCAGCGGCTCCTCGTCCTCCGTCTGCCATTCCATGCGCGTCATCCAGAAGTTGGTGGTGGCGCGGTAGCTCCCGCCGCCGGAAAATTCCAGCGTGCCGCCCTGCCGCCAGGTGCTGTTGGTGAAGATTGCCAGGTCTTCCTCGGAGCCCGCCTCGCGGATGCTGGCGCGGTTCTGCCAGAAACCAATCCGCTTGAATGTCCAGCTGCCATCGCCGCTTTCGGCATATGCCAGCGTGCCCCAGGCGCTGCGGAACTTGAGGGTGGCTGCCAGGGTTTCGCCGGTCAGCAGTTCATATTCCATCCGCAGGGTGGGTTGTTTCCACTCCAGCGGGTGACCTACCAGTTGGCTGATTCTTAACATCGCAGATCCTCCCGGGCGCGTCCGGATGGGGTGGGATGCGCCTCAATCCAGATTCTACACCCGATTTAATCTACGGTTAAACTTTGGGGAAGTTGCACTGCCAGCCGGGATGGAACCCCCCGGTTTTCTCAGCCGGTCTGCCGCCTGGTGGGGAGGGTTGCGCCTGCCAGGCAGTGATCGGGGTCCTGCGGGTCGTAATGAATCACAATGGCATCCCCCACCCGGACCGTATCGTACAGCTCCCGGTTTTGCTCGGAGTGCGTCACCAGGTGCGCCCCGCCTTCCGCCCGGGGGACTGTGAAGGCGTAGGAGACGTAATACCTGGTGGAATTTTTGTCGGATTGTTGCCAGGCATCAATCACGGTGCCCTGCGCCTGGCAGCCCTGCAAAAACAGCCGGTTGACCTTGTATTGTTTCCGCCGGGCAACCAGCATCAGCCCAAAGCCCGTCACCAGGGCAACCGCGCCAATTCCCACCTGGTCCAGGTTGGGGAGGGGCTTGCCGGGGTCCAGCGAGATGGGCGCCAACCCATTGGTCAGCATCAGCACCCCGCTGATGGCAAGGAATGCCCCCAGGAACACCATCGGCAGCAGCCGGGTGATGCGCACGGCGGGGTGGGTGTCCTGCAGGGAATGCCCTGCCCGCCTGTATGGAGGAATGACCGGGTTGGTTTTGCTGACCATGAATCCTCGGGCTGGCTGGATGAAAAATATGCCAATGTTCAGCATACCCGGTTCCGCCGCGGATTTCCATAGCTTGCGGCGGTTGTTAAGTGCTTGTAAAGCGCGGCAGGGGCGCGCTACACCTTCTCCACCACCCAGAAATGCGAAAGACCCAGGGCGCGCAGCGGCGTCTTTTCCAGCCATTGCAGCAGCCCCCGCAGCAGCCTGCCCAGCCGCGGGCGGCGGGCGATGATGTTGTCATATGCACCGAAGACCACCGTGCGCGTCACAAACCGCACCGGCAGACCGGCAAACAGCGCTTCCAGGCTGCGGCGGGTGTAAATTTCCACGTGCGGCGCCAGCCGGTCCCGCCAGCGGCGCGGCAGGTAATTCACCAGCGGAATGTTGCCGAAATGATATTTGCCCTTCCAGTAAATGCCGTGGGTTTCAAACGGGTAGCCGCGGTTGGGGCAGAACAGGACGATCCTGCCGCCGGGGCGCAGCACCCGCACCATCTCGGCGATGGCGGTGCGGTCATCCTGGACGTGCTCCAGCACCTCGTGGCTCAGCAGCAGGTCAAACTGGTCGGCGGCAAAGGGCAGATGTTCCCCGGCGCCCACCACCGCCAGCGGACCCTGGCTGTGCGCCTGCATGGCGCGCTCCGCCTCGATGTCCAACCCCACGGCAAAGCCAGCCTCCGGCGCCAGGCGGACGAGGTATGCCCCCAGCCCGCAGCCGTCCACCAGCACCCGCCCGCGGGCGCGCTCCCCGGCAGCCTCGCGGATCATCTCCAGCCGCCGCTGCTGCCCGGCGCGCCACACGTGCGAAGGTTCGCCCCGCAGGGCGGCTTTTTCGGCATCAAATTCGGTCATGGGTGCGTGTTTCTCCGGGGATGAATCCTACCACAGAAATCAGGGATGGTTGAAGTCGCATACATCGCACGATTCAAAATCGCTGGAGATCTGAAACTGCGCCGCATACCAGCGCAGGTAATCCTCCACGTGGCTGCTCCAGTAATCCGCATCATGGGCGCCGGGCAGCAGCCACCAGGCATGGGGGACTTCCTCCCGGGTGAGCAGCGCCTCAAATTCGGATGCAATGGGCATATAGGGGTCCTTTTCACCAATATCCATCAGCACAGCCGGAAGGCTGCCGGGTGGAATGGCATCCACCCAGCCGGGCAGGCGGCGGAAATCGCCGTAAAAAGGCGGCAGCGAGTGGGCGCCGATTGCTCCAAACGTCTCCCAGCGGCTGAAGCCCAGGTGCACCGCCCAGGCAGCCCCGCGCGAAAGCCCGCCAATTGCCCGGCAGCCGCGCCCCCCGCAAACCGGCAGGCTGGCATCCACCCAGGAAACCAGCGTATTCGCCAGCGCTTCTTCGTAGCCAGTCTCAAACGGGTCATCGTACTGGTATTCCTCCCATGGCATCACGATCAGCAGCGGGGGGATTTCCCCGCTGGAAACCAGGCGGTCGGCAGCCTGCCCCAGCCCCAGGTCCAGCCAGAGTTGTTCGGTGCTGCCCTGCCCGTGCAGCATATACAGCACCGGGTAGCCGGGGAAGGCATCCGCCCGGTAACAGGGGGGATAATGGACCATGAATTTCAGCTGCTTGTGGAGGGATTCTGCTTCAATGGAAAAGGATTCGGTCTGACTGGCGGTTTCTGTACAGGCAGGGGTGGGCGTGGCAAGCGGAGCAGGTGTGAACACCGCCGTGGGGGGGAGAGTCGGCGGCGGTGTGGCGGTGGGGTCTGGCGTTGGAGATGGAGATGGGGGGAGCGCGGCGGTCGGCAGGGTTGCCGCAGGGAGGGCGGTGCAGCCTGCCAGCAGCAGGCAGAGGAGCAGAATCCAGCGGGACTTCATGCGCTGGATTATACCTTGATCGTTCCTCCTTGACGACTCATGGGCGTCGCGGGTATACTCTATCCGCCGGGGTGTAGCGCAGTTGGCAGCGCACCGCGTTTGGGACGCGGGGGTCGGCGGTTCAAGTCCGCCCACCCCGACCACGCCACAGAACCGCCGTAAACCGGCGGTTCTTGCCAAAAGGGTGAAGGGGTTCGCATGTCGGATTGTTTTCTTTCCATAGTCTTTCCAGCCCATAACGAGGAGAAACGCCTGCCCCGCACCCTGGAGCAGACCGCTGCATTTTTGCAGGCGCAGCCCTACTCCGCTGAGATCATCGTGGTGGAAAACGGGTCCACCGACCGCACGCTGGCGGTGGCGGAGGAGCACGCCGCCCGCTTCCCCATGCTGCGGGTAATCCACGAGGAGCAGCGCGGCAAGGGCCGCGCCGTCCGCCGGGGGATGCTGGCAGCCCGGGGGGAGTACCGCTTCTTCTGCGATGTGGACCTTTCCATGCCCATCACGGAAATCAACCGCTTTTTCCCGCCCCAACTGGAAGGGGCGGAGATCGTGATTGCCTCGCGCGAGGCACCCGGCTCGGTGCGTTACAACGAACCGGCATATCGCCACACCACCGGCAGGGTCTTCAACTGGATGGTGAAAACGCTGGCGCTGCCGGGCATCGAGGATTCGCAGTGCGGGTTCAAGTGCTTCAGCGCCTCGGCTGCCGAAGCCCTGTTCCCCCTGCAGACGATCATGGGCTGGTCCTTTGACGTGGAGCTGCTCTATGCCGCCCGCCGCCGGGGTTTGCGCATCGTGGAGCTGGACATCCCGTGGTATTTCAACCCCGATTCCAAGATTCACGTGCTGCGTGATTCCTGGCGAATGTTCTGGGATCTGCTCTCCATCCGCTGGAACGGGTTGCGGGGGCGCTACCAGCCGTGAGCCGCATTCCACCGCCCGGGCTGAAGCACGAGCAAGCCCTGTGGAAGGACGGCACCGGGGCGGTTGCCGGGCTGGATGAAGCCGGGCGCGGCGCCTGGGCGGGTCCGGTGGCGGCTGCGGCGGTCATTCTGCCGCCCGATCCTGCCATCTGCACCCGGCTGGCGGGGGTGCATGATTCCAAGCTGATGACCGCGCGCCAGCGGGAGCGCTGGGCGGATGTGATTCGGGCTGCCGTGCAGGACTGGGCGGTGGGGATGGCATCCGCGGCGGAGATTGATGCACTGGGGATCCTGCCCGCCACCCGCCTGGCAATGCAGCGCGCCCTGGAGCAGCTCCGCACCCCGCCCGATCACCTGTTGATTGATGCCCTGCGGCTGCCTGATGTACCCGCGCCGCAGACCGCCCTGGTTCACGGCGACCGGCTCTGCCTGTCAATTGCGGCGGCATCGGTGCTGGCAAAAACCACCCGCGATGCCTGCATGGCAGCCCTCGACGCCAGCCTGCCCGGCTATGGGATGGGCAGACATAAAGGCTATGGCACCGCCCTGCACCGCGCCGCACTGGAGCAGCTGGGCGCTTCGCCGGAGCACCGCCGCAGCTTTGCCCCGCTGAAACGCCTGCCCACCCGCTGATCCATCCGCCGGGGGGGCGCAAACCGGATTGGGTCTGCACGATGGTTTTCCCGGCAGCCCGCGGGGGATTCCTGCCTGCCTTGCAAGCAAATCCCCGCTTTCATGATCGCAAAAACCAAAACAATTCTTAATTTAGCCTAAACTCATTGCAACTTCCGGGGGAAAAGAGCGTATGATATAAAGGTGTGCGCATCCCGCGGCACAATGAACATGCAAGGAGTAGTATGATGGAATCCAAACAACCGTATCGTTCCTTATTCTGGCCCGTCCTGCTGATTGGACTGGGCGTGCTGTGGCTGTTGGGGAGCCTTAACCTCATCCCTGCCCTCTCGTGGGGCATGCTGGGCAGCTTCTGGCCCCTGATCCTGATCATCATCGGGCTGGACATGCTGTTCACCCGGCGTTCGCCGTGGATGGGCGGGGTGATTGCCCTGCTGGCAGTCGGTCTGATCGCCTTCCTGTTGGTCGGCGCGCCGGCACTGGGACTGAAAACCACCCCCAATATCATCACCGAGCGCTTCACCGAGCCCATCGGTTCCGCAGAATCGGCAACCGTGGACCTGGATCTCTCGCTCTATGCCACCACCATCCAGCCGCTGGCAAATTCCACCGACCTGGTGGATGCCAGCCTGACCCATGCCGGGCAGGTGACTTTCTCGGCTGCCGGTGAAAAGAACAAGACCATCTCGCTGGGCTACCAGCATCCCGACATGACCTTCTCCATCACGCCGGATGCCCGCTGGGACATTGGTCTCACCCCCGACCTCCCGCTGGATTTGAAGCTGGACGGCGGCTCCGGGTCGGTCACTGCCAACCTTGCCGGGTTGAACCTCTCCAATTTCTGGATGGATGTTGGCTCCGGGGCAGTCCGGCTGACGCTGCCCGCCGCGCCCGAATCCTACCAGGCGGGGGTGGTTGGCGGCTCCGGCAGCCTGCACCTGTCCCTGGAGGACGGCGCTGAGGCGGATTTGAGCCTGGAAACCCACTCCGGCAGCGTGGAGCTGCGCGTGGGGCAGGATGCCAGCCTGCAGATTGTCGCCAGCACCGGCTCGGGCAGTGTGCGGTTCCTCCTGCCGGAGGACGCCGGGGTGCGCTTTGAGGTGGTGGAAAGCGGCTCGGGTTCGGTGAGTGTGGCAAACCGCTTTGAGAAAATCAGCGGCAGCGAGGCAAAGGAAGGCGTATGGCAGACCGCCGGGTGGGAGACCGCCGCCCGCCGCATTCATATCATCATCGAGGATCAAGGTTCGGGCAGCATTACAGTGCGTTAGGTTTTGCGGCTGCCTTTCCCCCACGGCAGGCAACATGCCTGCCGTGGGGTGGTTTAAGCAGGGGAACAGGCTGGAGGCTACAACACCAGCGCAGCGATGGCAACAATCGCCACGGGGACCAGCCCATACACCAGGATTTTACCCATCACGACCGATTCGTTATCCCCCAGCCCCACGGTGGAACAGCCAACAATCACCTTGGCAGGCGCCATCACGCTGCCCAGCGAGCCGCCTGCCGTCTGCGCGCCGAGGATGAGCGGAACCGGCAGCCCCAGCAGCTCGGCGGTGCGCATTTGCAGCACGGCAAACAGGACGTTGGCATTGTTGTTGCTGCCGGTGATGAACGCCCCCAGTGCGCCGATGAAAGGCGCCACAGCCGGGTAGAGCGCCGCCCCAAAGCTGGCACTCAAGCCCTCCGCCAGCAGGTTGGTCATGCCGGAGTGCGACATGATCACTGCCATGCCGACCATTGCCAGGATCCCCAGCGAGGAATTGACCGCCCCGCGCGTCATCTTGTTCAGGATTCTGCCCGCCGCACCCGGCTTGTACAGCCCGGCGCGCTTATAGATGAAGTAGGAAATGACCGACGAGTACAGCAGGATCGCCCCCGGATGTCCGAAGATGTTGATGCTCCTGCCGGGTTCCGCCGGGGTGGTGTAGCCGTGGGCGGTGACCAGTTCGGGGAATTGCAGTGTGAACTGGACCGAATCCGCCAGCCGGTTGACTGCCGGGATGAGGTTGATGGCAAATGCCAGCACCACCAGGATGATGTAACCGGAGAGCGCCAGGGCGGTTTCCTTGAAGGTGTGACCGTTCCCCGCCCGCAGGCTGGGGTCGCCGCGGTACCAGGGCAGGCGCGCCACGCCCACGCCCACAATCAGCCCCACCATGGCAGCGCCGGTTGCGCCCAGCGTCCACAGGTGGTGGGTGGCAAGCCAGTACTGCACGGCGCCCATCACCGCACTGAGGAACAGGACGGCAGGCAGGGTGCGGAACAAGCCCTTCCAGCCGGAGGCAACCAGCGCCACGATGGCGCCGCAGCCAATGCAGGAAATGCCCAAAAAGAGGGCGGAATCCGGTGCCAGCAATTCCCCCGGCAGCCCGGTGACCGCCATCAGGGTCTGGAAGGAGGTGGCAAGCGAGCCAAAATTGACCGCCCAGCCATGCCCAATGCACGCCATGATGACCGCCTGGACGGGATGGAAACCCAGCCCAACCAGCAGCGGCGCCGCCACCGCCACCGGCACGCCAAACCCGCCCATCCCCTGCAGGAAGGAGGCGAAAAGCCAGCCAAGCAGCAAGCCCTGCACGGTTTTGTCGGAGGTCAGCGCTGGCAGTGTGCCGCCAATCACCCGCACCGCCCCGGCTTCATCGGCGGTGTGGAAGAGCAGCAGAGCCGTCCAGATAATGTAGAGAACATCCAGCGAGAGCAGGATGGCTTTTGCCTGGGTGTAGGCAATCAGTTTGGGGCTGGCGCCAAATACCAGCAGGGCAAGCAGCACCGCCGCCACCCAGCTGACCGCACCGGCTTTGCTGCCACCCCAGTGGAATCCCAGCATCAGCACCAGGATCACCAGGACGGGAGCCAGAGCCAGCAGCCAGTGGAGGAGTGTGAGTTGCATCGCGGGGAAATTATACTCCATCCGGCGAGATTCCAGATTTGGTACATGAGTCGCAGACGCGCCGTCCTCCACGCGCGCGGGATTGTTTTGGAATCCATCTCGATATGTGGAACTAAGGGGCTTACTAACCGCCAACCCCCCACATGTGGGGGTGGACTGGCGCGCAAAATCGCAAAAGTGCCATGCGTATAACCTGCCAGCCCTGGCGGACAACCTTAAAGAACCCGAATTTCTTTAAGGTTAATAATCTTAAAGATCGCGGATTTTTTAGGCTGGCGTAGGGTATTCGCCTTGCAACCTGGCTGCCTTTTTGCTAGAATCCAATCATCGCCGGGAGGGATACCCGGCGCTCCGTGCCAAACTCCTGGGCGGTCCTCCGCCCTGCTCGATCGTTTATATTGGCGACAATGGAATTCCACTGCAAAAGCAGTGGTTTTCTGTCCCTTTGTGTTGCCTGTGACCGGCATGGAATTTTGAGAACGAGGAAGGTGCGCATGAACGCCGAACAAGCCTGGCAGATCGCTCTTGACCAACTGCAGCGTGAAATGTCCAAAGCGTCCTACGATACCTGGGTGCGCTCCACGGAACTGGTCTCCTGCGAAGGGGATGTGTTCACCGTGGGCGTGCAAAACGCCTTTGCCCGCGACTGGCTGGACACCCGCCTGACCGGTGCAGTGGAAGAGAAGCTGACCGGCATGCTCCAGCGCCCGCAGACAGTCCAGTTTGTGGTGCTGCACCAGGACGATTCCGATGCGGTGGATGAACCCGCCAGCCCGGAACGGCAAAGCCCTGTATCGCGCCCGCCTTCCCCGTTTAACAGCCGCTACATGTTTGAAAATTTCGTGGTGGGCAGCAGCAACCGGCTGGCGCACGCCGCCTGCATGGCAGTGGCGGAATCTCCCGCCCACGCCTACAACCCGCTCTTCCTCTACGGCGGTGTGGGGCTTGGCAAAACCCACCTGCTGCATGCCATTGGCAGCCAGGCTTACCAGCAGGGCTTGCAGGTGCTGTATGTCTCGGCGGAGGATTTTACCAACGACCTGATCAACGCCATCCGCACCCACAACACCATGGCATTCCGCGAGCGCTACCGCTCGATGGACGTCCTGCTGATTGACGACATCCAGTTTATTGCCGGAAAAGAATCCACCCAGGAGGAATTTTTCCATACCTTTAACACCCTGCATGGGCAGGAAAAGCAGATTGTGATGACCTCCGACCGACCGCCCAAGGCAATGGGTTCGCTGGAGGAACGGCTGCGCTCCCGCTTTGAGTGGGGTCTGATCGTGGACATCCAGCCGCCCGACCTGGAAACCCGCATTGCCATCCTGCGCTCCAAGGCGGACCGTGCCGGGAGGGATGTGCCCCAGCCCATCCTGGAGATGATCGCCCAGGCGGTCCAGTCCAACATCCGCGAACTGGAAGGCTCGCTGACCCGCGTGCTGGCATATGCCGACCTGAGCGGTCTGCCGCTGACCATGGACCTGGTCAAGACCGCCCTGGTGGACCTGCTGCCGCAGCGCCGGGCGGTGGAGCCGCGCCGGGTGGTGGAGATGGTTGCCAACGCCTTTGGATTGACCAGCGCCGAACTGACCGGGCGCGGCCGCACCCGCGAGGTGGCACTGCCCCGCCAGGTGGCAATGTACCTGCTGCGCGAGGAGGGCAACGTTTCCCTGCCGCAGATTGGCGAAATGCTGGGCGGGCGCGATCATACCACCGTCATGTATGCCTGCGAGAAGGTGGCGGACATGATGGAACGCGACGACCGCCTGCGCCGCCAGGTTGTCCGCATCCGTGAAGAACTATACGGAAGCCGAGCCGGGTTCTAGGGGAACCCCCGGCATCTTTTTGTCCCTGCAAGGCGTTTGATCACAAAGCACCGGGGGTGTCATCCGCCTCGGTGTGGTGAGATCTGATTCCTTCCTGCAGCCCATCCCTGCAAGGTGGTGGCAGGGAGGGTACAGTCATCCCTGCTGCTCTTTCCGCTCCATCCGCCAGGCAGCCAGGAACAGGATGGCAGGCGTGGCAATCATCACCCAGAGGATGAGGAAGCCAATCATCCAGTTGCCCTTCAGAATCACCCAGGCAATTTCCCGGATTAACAGCATGACAAGGGTAAAAATCCCCCCAGCGAGCTCCCATCGCCACGCCAGCAGTAAACCCGCCAGCGCCAGCCCGGTCAGGCTGAGGAGAAACGCATCCACGGGAGCAACCTGTTGCAAATCCCCGGATTGCGGGTCTAGGATTTTCAGGATCCAGAAGATTACCACCAGCACACCCAGGATGCGGGCAAGCCAGCGAATGGTTTTGATTCTTTGGGTCGCTTGTTTTTTGTGCAGCATGCCTGCCTCCAAGGAATGAATGGCGGTTTCCATCATTCTATACCCAAACCACCATCAGCGGGGGAAAGGTGACACGTGCAACGCCCGGAAGGGGACATTTGGCGGCAGGGTTCGCGGTATAATCAGGCTTGAAGATCAATTCCGCAACAGGAGCCAACCATGGATCGAAAAATTCGTGTCTTGATTGCCAAACCCGGGCTCGACGGTCACGACCGCGGCGCCAAGGTCATCACCCGGGCGCTGCGCGATGCCGGCATGGAGGTCATCTACACCGGGCTGCGGCAGACGCCGGAAATGATTGCGGAAGCCGCCCTGCAGGAGGACGTGGACGCCGTGGGGCTGTCCATCCTGTCCGGCGCACACATGGCGCTGGTCCCCCGGGTGATGGAACTGCTGCGCGCCAACGGGCAGGAGGATGTGCTGGTCTTTGTGGGCGGCATCATCCCCGAAGAGGACGTCCCCCCGCTGCTGGAAATGGGCGTGCATGCCGTTTATGGACCCGGCACCCCCACCGGCGCGGTGGCGGAAGATATTCAGAAATCCGTGGCGGCACGCGCCGCCTGATTGCATGGACCTGGCAGATTCCGTTCTGCAAGGCGAGCGGCTGGCACTGGCGCGCCTGATCACGCAGGTGGAGAACCAGACCACCGCGGGCAGGCGGGCGCTGGACCGGTTGTTCCCCCACACCGGCAAGGCACACCTGGTGGGCGTCACCGGGTCGCCGGGGGCGGGCAAGTCCTCGCTGGTCAACAAGCTGGCGCTGGCGTTCCGCCACCCAGCCACAGGCGAGCCGCCCCGGCGGGTGGCAATCGTGGCAGTGGATCCCTCCAGCCCGTTCACCGGCGGCGCCGTACTGGGCGACCGGGTGCGGATGCGCGACCTTGCGGGCGATCCCGGCATTTTCATCCGCTCGATGGCATCACGCGGGGCGCTGGGCGGGCTGTCTGCCAGCACGGCTGCCGTGGTGCAGGTGCTGGATGCTGCCGGGTTTGACCTGGTGCTGATCGAGACAGTCGGCGCCGGGCAGTCGGAGGTGGATATTGCCCGGCTGGCGCATACCACCATCGTGGTGGAAGCGCCCGGCATGGGCGATGACATCCAGGCAATTAAAGCCGGCATCCTGGAGATTGCCGATATACTGGTGGTCAACAAGGCGGACAAAACCGGCGTGGAGCATACCGAGCGCGCCCTGCGGGCAATGCTGGAGCTGGCGCGCCCGGAAAAAATGCCGTATACCGGCAGCCAGCACCCTCCCCAGCATGAGGAACTGGACGAAAACGAATGGTGGATGCCGCCCGTCCTGCGGGTGATTGCCACCGAGGGCGCCGGAATCCGCGAGGTGGCGCAGGCAATCCGCGACCACGGCGAATTTTTACGCCATACCGGGCTGTGGGTGCAGCGGGACCGGGAACGGCTGGAATCGGAACTGCAAACCCTGATTCGCTCGGTGTTGATGTACCGCTGGCGCCGGGGGGTTTCGGAAGACCTGTACCAGGATGTGCTCACCCGGTTGGTGGAACGTTCGCTCTCGCCCTACCAGGCGGTGGATGAACTGGTGGGCATGCCGGTGGAGTGATTTTGCGCCGCAACGGAGATGGGCAAAACTCAGCGCGCACAGGGTGGAAATGAAATGAACCGTCCGCCTTTTCCGG